>Ga0326727_10001567_pt1 | contig 83428 bp, 58 predicted proteins | sample MB2enrmetagenome_FD_207643 | JGI IMG/M metagenome (GOLD analysis project Ga0326727, IMG submission 207643) | Lab enriched peat soil microbial communities from McLean, Ithaca, NY, United States - MB29MY | ecosystem: Environmental > Terrestrial > Soil > Wetlands > Peat | place: USA: New York... | reverse complement strand
CCTCGGTGGTCACGCCGGTGTGGGTGAAGAGCGGAGGGACGATCAGCGCCTACGGCCAGAGTTACGGCTCAGGCACGGCCCCGACCGGTGGCAGCTACAACGCCTACGTGCTAGTGGAGCAGTTGTAAGGCAACCGGAGGCACGCCGCCAAGACTGCACGCTTCTCTGCTCCCGATGTTGCACCACAGGCCGCGCCCTTGGGCGGCGCGGCCTGGTTTCCTTGGTGGCACCAATCGGACCCATTCGTGCCGCACGCAGCAGCCACATGAATCACTCCGCAACTTCCTTCTTCTGTGCGGAAAGGTTTCTCAACTTCAGCGATGCAACACGAGTTCGGCTTGCCGGCACCAACGTTGCATGCGTTGCTCGGGCGCAGCAACCTTGAAAACTCACGTGTCTAGCTCAAACTCGCTGCTATGCGTTCGGAGCGGACTCGCGAGCAAGTGAACCGCACGTGTCCGGGGAATCACATGGCCGACGGCATGCGGCTGGCTGATTGTGGTTTGCCTTCCGAGGGGCAGGAGAAAGTCCGGGGATGTTCTGGATCGAGAGATTGTTGAGTCCTGGCAACACTGTGGCAAGGTATTCGCGCCCAGGGACATTCATTCGGCGACCGCTCTCCATGACCGAACGGATGGTTGCTACTTTCACACCGGCCTGGGCGCTGCCAGCATGGATCCAGTTCTTGCCGCCAAGCGCGATCCGACCCATTGAGTTTGCCACGGCCGTCGTGCCTCTGCCCATCCACCGGAGTCTCATCGGCTTGGCTGTAGGTTCCGGGGAGTAACTCGCGGGGCATCACTCCAACCATCGGCACGAGTAACTCACCGACCCGCATCGCTTGATTCATGCACCAGAAGAGCGATATCAAACGCATATTCCAGCACATGACGGGCGGCGGCAATGCTTTCCGCATGTTTGCTGCGCGCAACGTAGCCGGCGGCAATAACGTCGGTGCGGACACCATTCTGGCTGACTGCAATCGCGCGAATCTTGTGATCGTGCTGGCTGTCCAGACTGTCGGCAAGACGCAGGATTCCGCCCAGGCAATCGACCAGATGCTGGTCCCCGGGTGAGAGAGCTGCGTAGCGCTCCTGGCTGGTCGGCAGGGCGCCGCGATGGTAGCGGATCACCAAGGCGGCAATCAGCAGGTCAGTCGCCGACCAGCCCGGCGGGACTTCCAACTGTTGCAACAGCCGCCCGCTGACCTTGTGCCGAGCCTTGTCGCGCCCGCCGTGTCCCACTCCATGGGTCAGCGCAGCAACTTGCAGCAGATCGCGCGGGCTGACCGCACCAGCAGTACGCGCCGGTACCAGTCCACCATCTTGCAGTGCGTCATAGAGTTGCAGGCTGAATTGCGTGACCAATTGAGTATGAGCCGGATCGGGGTCGAGGCTCGTCGCCCAGATTTCGAACCTCTTGAGCACCGCGCTGTGCAGCTTGTCTCCCGCAGGCAATCCGTTCCTCCACTCCTGCCATAAAGAGTGCCGCCCAAGCATTTTCTCGCGGTAGTCCTGCATGCGCAGGTTGCGCTCCCGTAAAACCGCGGCGTACCACTGTTGTCTCCCTTGTGGCGAAACGAAAGCATGGATCTGGCGGGCGGTAGTCCACAAGACGTCCAAGTCATGCACCTCCCCTAGCAAGTCCTGGATGTGCCTGAGATCTTTTCCCCAAGCCTGTTCTTGCCCCGGCAAAAAGTTCTCCACGATGTAACGGAACCGCTTGATGCCGATGCGCAATTGGTGCAGGGCCACCTTACTGCGGTTTCGCAGGGCTTGGGTATGGAGTTTGCGCGCCTCATTGTAGCGTTCCAGTGCGAGCACCTGGAAGACTTCCGTGGGACTGCCCACGCCTTGTACCAGTTCCTCCAGCCTGTGCGCCCATTGCAGCCAACGCTGGGTATCGAACTCATCCACTACCGCGGCGGCGTTCGTCTTCAGTTCCGCCTCGCGCCCCCGGCAATAGCGGTCGAGCCGCTCTGCCACGAGTGGGCATTCGCTGCGCAGACGCGCAATCCACTCCAACAGGACCTGGGTGTCGCGCAGATCGCCGAGGGCGGCAAAGACGGCCTTGCCCGTCTTCCGCATTTTTACCCAGGAAGGATCGCCGTTTACGCTTTGGAAACCTTCTGCCATGGAGCGGCAGCGGCGGAGGGCCACTCGAAGGTCGTGCACGGCGTCCGCATCGAAGCTTTTGCGGACTTTCTCGCGTTCTGCGACGACTCGTTCCATCCAGTACGCGATACCGCGTTCCACAGGTGTGGCTGCTGCCGTTTTCGCCATCACAGCCTCCGGCAGCATTCATTTTACGCGAGAAATCAGGCTCAGTTCAGGTTAGAGAAACTTGTGCGGGGAGTGCCTGCTTCTAAGCAGCGGACGGCCCGGTCCACGACTCGCTCTAACTCTTCTGCGTAAATGCCGACGCGTTCTTCGCGTAAACGCTGCTTGGCGCTCTCGGCGGAAAACCAGCGTGGTGCCCGGAAACGTTCGCGAGGAGCATCCAGGTGCAGGACTCTGCAGAGGTGTGCGTTCACCGCATGCGTATCGCTCGCGTTCTTGGAATGCAGATAGGAGGTGAAAGCGAGGGGTTCGACCTGGCCCCGCACGCCGGCCTCCTCGTGAGCTTCACGGGCAGCAGCAATTGCGGGAGTGGGATCGCCGGAGACTCCGCCCTTGGGAAAAGTCCATCGCCCGGCGCGGGTGCGCACCAGAAGAAATTCGATCTGGCCGTTAACCTGGCGGCGATAACACACGGCTGCGACCACTGTGCGTCCGGAGGGCCGCCGGCGCGGGAGGTCCTGTCGTAGCGGTTGTTTGAGTCCCCGATCGTTTGCGAAATCAACCGAAGCCAGAGTTTTGTCCATCTCCTGCCTATCCTGCCCAGACGCGGGCACAGAATCCTGGCACAGCTCTGAAACATCTAACTTACAATTTTGACTTCACTTTGTGGATTTTTGATAAAGGGAGTGTGAATAGTTGATTAAGTATCCAGTTGCTAACTAGAAGCTGTTTCATGGGCGCCGCGAAAAGGTGGAAACCGCCGCGCTAAGACTTTCGGGATACCCGGCCTCGTCCCGCGCCATCGTCAAAATTCCGGAGAGCCAGGGGGCCTAAGGCGGGAGAGATGCCGAGGTGTTGCCACCCCGTTGTCCACAATGCCCGTTTGTGAATTGTTTGATGAAAAAGTGAACGACCCTGCATCTGATGAACTGACTTTCTGTCTTGCGCCTGCCCAAACTTCTCCAAGGAGCCGGTTACATTGAACATAGCGCCAGCACCTCAAGACGGTCTCCCGCTGGAGCAGCAGGTCGCACGGTTGCAAGCTTTACTGGAAGCCACGAGGCAGGTTCATTCGACCATTCGCGTGAGCGAAGTTCTTGCCCAGACGGCGCGAATCCTGGTTCGTGAATTGGAAATGGAGGGCGCACTTTTCCTCGCTCCTGCCTCGGAGAATCAATTGGTTTACTGGGGCAGTGTTCCTGCCGCTCCCTATGACAATTGCCTCCGATTTCCACTGCTCTCCAAGGAAAACCAGCTTCTTGCGGAACTGGTCGTCGCTCCTGCCGGAGCCGGATCATTTTCGATTTATGAGCAGGACTTCGTGGAAGGCCTGGTACTGCAGACCGCGGTGGCGTTGGAAAACGCGATGTTGCACGAGCGGGACGTCGAATGGGCCCGCGTGCAGCAGGATCTTGACGCCGCTCGCGCCATCCAGAGATCGCTGCTGCCCAAAAGTATGCCCGAAATCGCAAGTTTTTCCATCGCCGGACGCTCCACTACCTGTTACGAAGTGGGCGGAGATTACCTTGACACCGTGCTTCTTCCAGATGGGACGCACCTGATGGTGGTGGCCGACGTAGCTGGCAAGGGGCTTGCGTCCGCCATTGTCGCAACCAGCTTCCGTTCGGCATTACGTTCCCTCGCCAGCCAGCCTCTGGCGCTTGAGGAACTTGCCGTGCGCATGGGACAGCAACATTGGGAAGAGGGAGCCGAGGCCCGCAGGCGGTACGTGACCGCTTTTTTCCTGCGCCTTCATCCCGCTGTGGGCGAGATCGAGGTCGTGAATGCCGGCCACAATCCCGCGGCGCTGCTTTTGGCCGGCGGCAACGTTCACATGATCGAAGCCTCCGGCACGCCTCTGGGCATGCTGCCCGGCGTGCGTTACACGGCCGCGAGGTTTCGCTTTCCTCCCGGCTCGCGGATTCTGCTCTACACTGACGGTTTGACCGAGGTGTTTCAAGGCGAAGAGGAGTTCGGCACCGAGCGCCTCATCGCGGCTTTTCGCGACATCAATTCCCAGCAAGCCGGTTCCATTCTCGATTTTCTCTGGGCCGAGCTCGCTTCCTTTTCGTCCAACGCACCGCAGACGGATGACATGACCGCTCTGGCGATCTGTCACCTCGACTCATCTCAACAGGAGCTTGCGAACGCATGAAAAGCGGAAGTTTCGTCCAAGTCCGCCTGCCTTCCGAACTCGGCTACGAGAAAGTCGCCATGAGTACGGCTGCCAGCATGGCATCGCTCATGGGATTTTCCACTGACCGTATTGAGGACCTGAAAACCGCCGTGGCTGAAGCCTGCATTAACGCCATCGAGCACGGGAATCAGCTCAACGATTCCCTGGCCGTGGGAGTCGTCCTTTCCTCCACCGCGGATCAGCTTGAAGTAAAAGTCATCGATGACGGTTCAGGGGTTCGCGATTTGCCCACGGTTCCTGACATTGATCGCAAGGTTCTCGGCGAGGAGGGCCCCCGCGGCATGGGGATGTTTCTGATTCAGGGACTCGTGGACGAGGCTGAGTGGCACCAGGGCCCCCCGGGCAAGAGCTTCGTTCGTCTCGTCATCCGGCTCGACAAGGAGGGGCAGTAATGCAGGCGGCGACTAAAGTTACGCAACGCTGGACGACCACTGTTTCCGGTAGTTCCGTCGCTATTCTCACGTTTTCGGGAGACATCTCTTCGGCTTCGAAGGACCTTATCCTCGGCGCGTACCACGCACTGGACGGCACGGCCGCAAAAGTCCTGCTGGACTTCCGAGGCGTGGAGTACATCAACTCCTCGGGCATCGCCATCATCATCCAGATGCTTCTGGAGGCTGGCAAATCCGGCTCTCACGCCTTTGGAATCTTCGGTCTGAGTCCGCATTTTCAGAAGGTTTTCACCATGGTCGGCATCAATAAATATGCCACGCTCTACTCCGACGAGAGCGCTGCCGTCGCCGCGCTGTGATGGTAGCATCCTGGAACGGATAGGTTGCCTGGCTGACCGCCACCCGCCAGGCGGGAGGAAAGGGACTCCGTGAACCAATGGAACGGGCAACATCGGCACAAGATATGCGCCCAATTCTTGCACTCCGAACGGTTGCGGGGGCATTGCATCATTGCCTTGCTCACCTTGGTAATTGCCGGCTTGTCCGCACTATCCTGCCGGGCGCAGATCGCGGCCCCGCCCACGCTGGTAATCGACGGCCTCGGGAAAGGAACGGCGCCGCTCGATGGCCTCTGGCAGTTTCACCTCGGCGACGATCCAGCATGGGCATCGCCCACCCTCGATGACCGCACGGGTCACTCTGGCTGGGAGCAGATCGCAGCCGACAAGCCCTGGGGCTCGCAGGGCCATTTGGCCTACGCCGGGTATGCCTGGTACCGCTATCACCTCCGCCTGTCGCCGGCCCCAGGCGCGTCGCCGGAATTCTCCCTGCTCATTCCGCGCATTGAAGACGTCTACGAAATCTATTGGAATGGCGCCCGCATCGCCCGCCATGGCGAAATGCCTCCCAATCCGTCCTTCCCCTTCGCCGAGCCGCCCCAGACCTTCAGCCTGGGACAAGCGCGCGACGGTGTGCTGGCCGTTCGCGTCTGGAAGCAGCCTCTGGTTTCCTTCGACTCCGGCCAGCAGGGAGGCTTCTTTGCCCTCCCCAAGGTTGGCAGCCCGGAGGCAATCGCCGGGGAGCTGGCGAAGAGCAACTACCGCTGGCTGCACTCGCATCAATACTTCTTCGGCGAGGCCGCCCTGACTGCGTTGGTGTCCATGCTGGCCCTCATCGGCTGGTTGCGTAACCGCGATCAGAAGGCGCTGCTGTGGATGTCTGTCTTTTCCGGGGCCTGGGTGCTAACCGTAATCCTGGTGGATCTCCGCCTGCCGCTTTCTTTCGACTTCGCGCTCGGCTGGCTGCAGCCCGTGCTCGGTCTGCGCGACGTTGGATTGTGGTTCCTGCTGGTATGGCTACTGCAACTGAGCGGCAACCGCCGGGTGGTGCGCTTCACCGCAGCCTTGGCGGTCGTGATGATGGCCACGTCATCGCTCGATGGCCTGTTGAGCGCCGTCAACCTGTCATCGCCGGCGGCAGCTCATTTTGTGCAGGTCACCGATGCATTGCTGACCGCCATCTTCACCCTGGCCGAACTCTATGCCCCCGTTCTCGTCGTCCTTGGCCTGCGTCAGCGCCTCGATCCCGCGCGCTGGATGGTTGCCATCTTCGCCTTCCTGTCGCAGATGATCTTTGTGGTGCGCATCGCACTCTCGCAGGGAAGCCGGTTTACTCATTGGAAAATCGCCGAGCAGATCGACCTGCCGCTGATCACCATCAACGGCAATCCCTTCAACATTTCCACCATCTTTCGGCTCTTTCTGTTGATCTCCATCATCTACGCCGTCTTCCGCCACACCCGGGAAGCGATCCTGCGCCAGCAGGCCGTGGAGCAAGACCTGCGCGGCGCACAGGAATTGCAGCGCGTCCTGATTCCCAACTCGCTGCCTCCGTTGCCGGGCTTCTCCCTCACCAGCGCTTACACTCCGGCCCAGGAGGTTGGCGGAGACTTCTTTCAGATCATCCCGCTGGAAAATGATTCATCGGGCTCTACGCTGGTGGTGCTCGGCGATGTCAGCGGAAAGGGCCTGCGGGCGGCCATGGCGGTTTCACTCATCGTCGGCGCCATCCGCACCTTGGCCGAGTTCACCACCCGTCCAGCGGAACTGCTCGCCGGACTCAATCGCCGCCTGCACGGCCGCCTGCGCGGCGGCTTTGTCACCTGCCTGGTCCTGCGTCTGGACTCGGATGGACGCTGCGTTATCGCCAACGCCGGACATCCCGCGCCCTTCCTCAACCACCAGGAGATCGCCGTTCCCGGATCGCTTCCGCTGGGTTTGATTCCGGTTGCCGCCTACGAAGAGACCACCGTGCACCTGGAGGCCGGTGATCATTTTGTCCTCTACACCGACGGCCTGCTGGAGGCGCGTACGCCGACCGGGGAATTGTTCGGCTTTGAGCGGCTGCGGGAGTTGTTCACCAGCCATCCCAACGCCGCCCAGGCCACCGAAGCCGCTCTCAGATTTGGGCAGCAGGATGACATCACCGTCCTCACCCTGACCCGGCTCGCGATCGGCGAGGAATCCTTTACTCAATTGACAGCGCCCGAACCGGCGCCAGTTTGAACACTCACGGCCGCCATCTCGTCGAGCACGACGCCAGAAGCGCACGTGTGGCTCGAAAGTAACAGTCCCGGATGCAATGAGTCATCAGGCCGGACCGGTAGGCCTGCGAAGACTTCTGAGCACGATTCTCAGTTCTCGGCGAAATGCAATCAGAACGTGAATCTTGCAGAAAACTGCAAGACGCGGGGAAGGCCGTTGGGGCTAATCTCCTGCAGGGCGCCGAAATTGCCCGAGCCCGAGTTGGGCACCAGATAGCAGGTCTGGTTCCTGGTTGTTCCGTCACCGCAATTGGGACCCACTGGGTTGTATTGCAACTGGTTGATGCCGTCGCCATTTTGCACGTAGTAATTGGCGTGGTTGAACAAGTTGAACGCTTGCGCTTGAAATTGCAGTTCCCTGCCCTCGCGGATCGCAAAACCGCGCGTCAACCCTACGTCGATCCTCGCCAGCCACGGGCCGTAGAGAGAATTTAGGCCGATCGCCGGCGTGGGGCCACCGCCATTGATGCCGGCCGCGGTGTTTGCAGTGTCTTGGTTGAAGGCGGTGTCGTTGAGGTTGTCGTTACCAGTAAGGGTGCCGTTGACCATAAGGCCGCAATGGTTGAATGCGGATGCGATGACCGTGGTTGCACTGGTACAGGCGGGACTCAACAGAGCCGCGTAGGGACGGCCGGAAGAGAACTCCATGACCGTGCTCAGCCTCCAGCCCGAAAGAATCGCGCGCCCGGCGTCGGAATTGGTCAGTCTTTCCAGCCCGGGACGGTAGAGAGCGGCCAAACTGATGCGATGGCGCTGATCGAGCAGCGAAGGCGCATGAGTGTTGCTGAAATCGAACTGATTGTTGAAGTCCATTCCGTGGAGCATCATGCTCTTGGCAAAGGTGTAGGAAAATTGCAAAGCAAGCCCCTGTGACATGCGATGCTGCAACTGCACGAAGAGTGAGTTGTAATGGTTTTGTCCAGGGCTGATCAGTTCGTTAATCTGGCCCAGGCTGGAGTTGATGCGGCCTTCCCTCAGCAGACCATTGTCCATGTTCGGCAGCATGGTGACCGTCCCATTGCAGGAGGAGAGCGTACTTGCGCTCGGCGGACAGAGAACATAGGTCGTCGTGCCTTGCAACGGACGCAGGTTCAAGTCATAGGCGCTACCGGAGAGAAGGTGCACTCCGTGATTCCACATGGTGCCAATGCTTACCGTTGTGTCCTTGAATATCTCGCGCTCAATCTGCAAACTCGCCTGCAAAATATAAGGCACCCGGAACCGCGGGGAAACCAGGGAGATGTCCTCTGAAGCCCCGAACAGAGAAGAGTCTGCGGAGAGGATATTCGGAAACGCGGGCTCTTGCTGGTTTGGCGGCAGAGCCGGGTTATAACTGACGCTGGCCGAAGACTGCTGTGATGCGAGACCGTTGGATGCCACCGCGTTGCGATAGTTCAGGCCGTTCATGTTGGTGTAGAACTGCCCGAATCCTCCGCGTACCACGGTCTTTGATTCGGGCTGCCAGGCAAATCCGAAGCGCGGCGCCACACGCTGAAACTGGTTCGGATACTGCCCGGTGAGCGGGAAGGCCGGATTCTCCGCCGGCTGCGGGTAAATCTGGAAGTCCTCGCGCAAGCCCATTTCCAGCGTCAGGTTCGGCAAAGCGCGGAATGAGTCCTGCACGTAAAATCCGTAGTAGGGCACGGCAAAAGAAAATGTCCGGTTTCCCGAAGACTGACTGAATACATTGTATGTACCGAGCGCAAGAGCTTGCAGATTCGAAAATTCATAACTGCCGAGGAACGACCCGAACTGGACGGCTGCGTTTGGGTCCGCGCCACCATCGTTGTTGTCCGCGTCCCAGACGCGGCTCATATCGAACCCGAATTGTAACGTGTGCTTGCCAATCACGGAATCGATCCGGTCGGCCAGAGAGTACTGTCTTTCAAAAACCCTCCCCACCGAGAAAGGAGCGTTGCCTAAAATGAATGCCGATGGGCTATCCAAAATCAACGTGGGGATGTTTGCGGCTAACCCCGTCGGGGTCGAGATCTGGTTGTCTTGAGAAGTGCCAACGTGAAATTCGTTCAGCAGGTTGGAGGAGAACGTGTGCGTCCATCCGAGACTCGCTTGAAAGGTATGCACATAGGAATTCGCCAGCGTTTGCGTTCCATAATTTCCAACCGTCGGGTCGGTGATGACGCCCCCGGGCGAGTTGAACCGGTTCAAATTGAAGCTGAGGAACAGGCCATCACGCGAACTGGCCTGGTAGTCCACCCGGGGCGTTAGTACCAGGTCGTTGCGCTTTCTGGCTTTGCTGCCGAGATTGGAATTCAGCGCGTTCAGAGTGTTCGATACTTGCTGCAGGTATGCGGGATTAGCCGGGTCAGGCGCACTGTCGCCGCCCGGTACCGGCAAGGGCCCGTTCGGCGGAGGCAGCGTCGTCCCGGCCGGAATGCCAAAATTATTGCTCAGGAAAGTAGCCAGGTTCGCCGGATTCGTGGCCAACACCGAGTTGATCACGGAGATCGGATTGTTCCGCAATTGTTGTTCATAATCCACAAAGAACCACAACCGGCTACGCAAGACCGGTCCCCCCAGCCCGGCGCCGAACTGCTGCAAATCATCTTCGGGTCTCGGAAACCCGGCGGCCTTATCGAGGGCGTCGTTGGCTCCGGTCGCGGAGTTCCGATTGTAATAGAACGCACTGCCATGAAACGCGTTGCTCCCCGAACGGGTCACTGCATTTACAAAGCCCGCTCCACCGCCATAGATTGCCGAGTACGGGCTGACCGCGACTTGAAACTCCTGGATCGCGTTCTCGCCATACAGGTACGGAATGCGGTAACGGCCTTCAATGTCGGCGAAGTAGTTGCTCGTGGCACTGGTTCCATCGACCGTGAAGGCGCTGGAGCCATTGCCATTGGCGTACCCCGAATCCTCGCCTCCCTGTTGTCCCGCAATGCTCACCAGGCCGGTGTCGCCGTCATAGCTGGTATTCGGGGTGAGCATCATAAAATCAGTGTATTTCCGCCCGTTGAGCGGCAATTCCTCAATCAGCGATCGCTCCAGCACCGTACTGGCTGAGGGCTCCGTCGGCCGCAGCAATGGCGTCGTCCCGATTACAGTGACCACGTCCGTGCTGGCTCCCACCTGCAGTTTAAGGTCCTGCACCGTGGTGTTTCCTACCAGCACCCGCACCAGCACCTGAACATCGCGAAAACCTCTGCGACTTGCCGTGATGGAATAGCCGCCCGGCATAACCACCGGAAACCGGTAAAGTCCCGCATGGTTTGTCTCGGTGGATTGATTCACGCCGGTCGCGAGGTTGCGCACAGCCACCGACGCTCCCGGTAGCACTGCTCCGCTCGAGACGCTGACCCGGCCGCTGAGTGATCCCGTCAATACTACATTCTGGGCGGTCAGCAATTTGCAACTTACCCATAAAACCAAAACGCTGTACAACGCCAGGCGATGGATCATGGGAAGCGTTCTCTCGCCCGGTCGGGCCGATACTTCTTTCATCCCGCCTTCTCCTGGAACGTGGAACCGGTTCAGAAATCCCCGGTTAGGATTTTTCGATCAATCCGTATTGCGCTGAGATGCAATCCAAGAGAGATTTTCGCACAAGCACGACGGTCCATCTTCAGAATCTGCGGGCGCTCCTGTCCATCCGGTTAGGCTCAATCCATGCCCGGCTTCGGTGCCTGCACCGCTTGTTGCTTCAAGGACCGCCGGTAACGGGCGAGGAGTTTGTCCCGGTTCTGGCGCAGGTCCTTTCCGCTCGGCCGGGAGGGATAAGGTTTGTTGCCCATCAGCCCCTTCCAGAGAATGTGGTTGTACTCCGCGAAGTCGATGCGGTCTTCCGACGTGAAGTCCATGCCCTTGGTGGCCCGAGTCCAGTATTCCCCAGTGTGGGTTGGTTTTGGCACCTTCAATCCATCCGGTTTGCTCAGCGGCAGATTCGTATTTGGAGGGTAGAGACTCGCTGGGACAGTGGCTGTAAAGCTCCACTTATTCGGCGTGACATTAAAGATATCGGCCATGGGTCTGGCGAGCGCGTCATTGAGGCTCATCGGCTCCAGACCTAGAACTTCTTCCATGGTGCGCACGAAGTTGATGGTGTTGTACGGCGTGGAGATCAGCGCATGCTGCTTTACGTAGGCACCGGCCACAAAGGCGATGGTGCGATGGGAATCGACGTGGTCTCCGGAATCCTGCGAATCGTCCTCGATGACAAAGATCAGTGTATTGCTGGCGTAGACGCTGCTGTCAGCGATCGTCTGGACCAGCAGGCCGACCGCATAGTCGTTGTCCGATTGCTGCAACTCCGGCGTGTTCAACAAGAATCCGCCGGGGTCGGCGAAGTTACCGGTGTGGTCGTGCATGAGGCGGACCAGGCTCAAGGCCGGCAGTCCGCCGGTGGCATATTTGGCATTGAACTCGCGCAGCCACTCCTGGTAACGGTAGTAGTCCGGGAACTGGTTGTCGAAACCGCGAAAGTACGGATCGGTGTACTGGGTGAGAGAAACGCTCGCGGGGTGAGCCACCACCAGCGGGGGAGTGAGCGCGGACGGGTTTGTGGCCAGGGGTATGCAAGGCGCCGGCGGCGGCTGGGCCGGCGGCGGCAGTTGGCATGGATAGATGGCCGTATCCACAAAGAAACCATAGTTACGCACCGTGAGATGCGCCCGCAGCGCCGCGTCCCACAAATAGCCCTCGCCGCGATACGCCACGTCGCCATCTCCTTCCGGCCCATCCGGTCCATCCGTCGCAGCCGCGTTGGCTGGCCCCGGCAGCACATTCCCATCTACCGGGGTAAGGACATCGGCAGCCACGCGGGCGGCAACCGTCGGAATGGCCACATTGATCATGCGATTCACACCCTCGCTATCCAGGCTCAAGCCACGTCCGGCATAAAGCACCGTGTACTGGCGTTCGATCAGATCAGGGGCGCGAGCCGAGGTGCTCCACGGCCAGCCGTCGTTGCTGACTTCCGAACTGGCCATGAAGTTGTCCAGGGTGACAAAGTTTCGCGCCAGGTTATGCTGATTCGGTGTGAGTGCCTCGCCAAACTCAGTCAAACTTGGGTCACCGTTGCCGACTTCCAGGTCACCCAGAACCTGGTCATAGCCCCGGTTTTCCTTGAGAATGAAGATGACGTGCTGAACACCGCTCCTCACCGCCTCCATGACCGTTGCATCGCTGCTGCTTTCGGTGGCGGAAAAGTGGCCGTTGATGGCGACCTGCGCCGTCAGCGCGGACAACTGCGCCGCGGTGGGCTGCGGGAAGCTCTGGAAACCGGCTTTGATCACCTGCGGGTTGTATTGCTGCGATGGATAGCAATTCTTATGTGCGCCCGGCACGATCCCCTTCGCATAGATGGGCGGAGCCGCGCCATAGCAGAAGCCAGCATTGGGACCCGTCGGCGACTTTCCGTTGACCACATACACCCAATGGCCATTGGGGCTATTGGTCGTGGGGCCGAAGCTCACCGAATTCGGATACCAACCGGTCGGAATGAATCCGACGACCTGGTCGCCTTGATCGGTTCCGCTCAATTGCACCACTGCGATAGCATTCAAATTGCCGTTCGTCACATAGAGTTGGGTTTCATCCGGCGACAGCGTCACGCTGTTGGTGTTCGCGCCCGTATATTTCTGCACCAGCGGGTACTGCAGCAAATACGGGGTATTTACGACCTTGATGGTTTCCAATATCGGGCTGGTCCCGTTCTTCTTGCTGGTGCTGGATATGTCGATGACGTCGACCGTATCTGACATGTCTTCGGCGACATACAGACGCGTCGCGGCCTTGTTCATGGTCATCTTGATCGGCTCGCCCTTCACCGGTATCCTGCCTGAGACCTTCGGCGCCGATCCCAGACTCACGACATCAATTTCGCGATCGCGTATGCTCGATACGTACGCCGTTGCGCTCTCTCCGACACCTTGGATAAGCACCCAGAACGGATATTCGCCGCCCGGCGTACCCATCGTTGTGGAAGTTCCGTCGCCGGGGCGCAGATCGATGTTGGTTCCCTTGGACCAGTTGCCCAGTCCGCCGGTGAACACCGTGATTGAGTCATTGGCGTAATTGGCCACCACCAGCGTCTGGCCGTCGCTGGAAATGGCAAGCCCCGCTGCTACGGGCTGCACAAAAATCGCGCTGTTTACCGGGGCAGCCCCCTCCGCTGTTGGGACGAGCAAGCCAATGCCCGAGGTGTAGCTTATCTCAAGCTCCCCCTGCTGTGCCCAGGTGGTTCCGTCAGCGCTCAGAGTAAAGACGTGGACGTTGTCGCCGTTGTAACCGGAGTAGCCGGTCGCGGTAGGGATGAGAGTAAACTCACCGCTTCCGCTGATCGCAAAGGGGTAGTCTCCCATGCCACCGGAGACGTAAAAAGCATCGTACATTCCGAGCGAGTTCTTGTGATGCGGATCGAAGGCAATCCCGCTGTAGGAGTTGGGAACGGTCACGACCTGCTTCTGGATCGGGGTGCCGCTGGAAATATCGAAGATGAACACGTACTCCATCGAGTTCGGGTAGTCATAATCCGTTCCGTCGGGGTTGAAGCCGCCGGGGTAAGGTGGCACGCTGAAATCCTTAAAGATGCGGTTGTACCCGCTGGTGAGAATCAGCAAGGTATTGCCATCCGGGCTCACCACGGTAGAAACCGCTTGCCCTGCCTGCCAGACTGGATAGTTGGGGAGCACGGCGGCGCCGGGCACCAGCGGCTCAAAGGTGGAATCAAAGGGCGCCGAAGGCGTAATCTGCTGGCCCAGGTTGGGAATCGGCTGCGCCGCGGGCGGGGGAGCCATGACCGCGATGCTCAGCACGGCTGTGGCACTGCCTCCCGAATTGCTTGCCATCACCGTGTAATGGGCTGCAGCGGTCACTGCCGTGGGATTTCCGCTGACGATTCCCGTGACCGTATCCAGGCTCAGCCCAGCCGGAAGTGTGGGGCTCACACTGTAGGAAATCACCTTTCCTCCGCTATTCGTCGGATCGTCCGGTGCGATCTGTACCCCTTCGGTGTAGATTGCCGTGGGGGTTGCGTAACTGAACGCCGACGGCGGCTGATCGTTTACCGTGATGGTCAAGCTGGCGGTCGCGCTGCCGGCCGCATCCGAAGCCGTCACCGTGTACGTGGCCCGGGCGGTCACGGCCGTGGGGGTTCCACTGATGACGCCCGTCGTGGCGCTCAGACTCAATCCCGCCGGCAGAGCCGGACTTACGCTGTAAGAAGTCACCGTTCCGCCGCTGCTCGTCGGACGGTTCTCCGCGATCGCCACTCCCTTGGTGTAGACCGCCGTGCCCAACGTGTAGCTGAGTGCCGACGGCGGCTGATTGGAACCGCCACCACTGCTGCAACCGCCTGCAACGAGAAGCAGGATTACTGCAGCCAGAGAAAGAGCAAACCATTGGATGGATCTCATAGAATCTCCTGCTCTACCGTCGTCGGATCCCGGCGGACAATCCCGGACATTGTCGGATCACGCTGAAAGAGTCAAACATCGGGTCGCCGCAAAAAGTCGCAGCTTGACAAAGGTCAAGCGACAGTTTTAAGCGGACTCGTGGCGTTGTGTCTGAGCAATACTGCTCACATCAGCGAAAGGTTTGCCATAGAACCGGAATCTGCCTGCCGTCCGCAGCCGACAGGGCAGTCGCTGAGCAGGATACTGAAACCAAACACGATCTGGGTGGGGGTCCTGGCTGTCCCGGAAGGTGTGAGTTGCGCTATGCCTCATCGCACCGTCAGAATGTTTCCGTTTTCCCGCCGCCTTAGAGACGGTCAGAACTGAGGACAGGTGGGCGGCAGCGTCGTGGACTTGATGCCTTCACACTTGGTGAAGTCCGCCGTCAAGTTGCCATGGGCGTCAAGCGTCACCGTCCACATGCTGTCGTAGTCTTCGCTCGCCCAGTCGGGCGCCAGTTGCGGGGCGACACCTTTCGGGAAATAGCTCGAGATCAGCGCATTCACTGTTATTGGAATGTGCTCGTGCTCCCATGCCACCAGCGCGGTCTGATTGGAGAAGTTGCCGCCGTTGAAGAAAAAGTTACTGGCCTGGGTGGCTAGCTGGGGTGGGTTCTGAGCGATCAAATCGAAGCTCGAGGCAAGATTATAGGGCAGTTTGTTCGCGATTGCGTACGGTTCGACAGTCAGGGAGGGCCTGACATACGACCAAAAAGAATCGCCCGCGATGTTATCGGTGCCGGGAATAATCTGAGCGGGGTCGATCGACCAAACCGCCTGGGGGCTGATCTTGCCGCGCAGTGCGTTTGGCAGATCCAACGCGCGCCATTGTCCCGCACAGACATAGTTGCCGTCGTCCCAATAGCCCTGGGGATGCGCCTCGGCATGCCGAATCATGTAAATGGTTTCGTTAGTGTTGATTTTCGCCGGAATCACCGCACCATCTTTACCGCCGGTCACTTCGATGCTGGAGGGTGTCGGCGCTGTGCATGGAGTGCTGACCAGCGCTGATGAGAGCAGTACAGGGTAGGTGGTGGCCGGGCTCAGATTGCTGTTGAAGGTCACCAGGCTGGGGTTTCCCGATGGCGGGATTGAGATCGCATAGATATAGTTGGGGCCTTTATAGTTCGACGGAATCGTCAGGTTATAGCCTTCAAGCTTGTTGATATTCGCCATCAGTTTGCTGGTGGTCTCCCACGGCGCCGAAAAAACATAAAAGCCCGGGACATTTGCCTTGATGATTCCCGTTACCAGGGTTTCATTGTCGTTTCCCCGGTCGTTGAAGTCGAGACCCTGGCAACCTGGGCAGGGTATCAACGGCGTCGCAACTCCGGCGGGCAGCTCGGCTCCTTCGGCATACGACACATTAAGCGGGTAGCTGTTGCCGGTAGCTGGCACCCAACCCTGAAGGTTACTGGACAGCGTGATCTGGTTGAGCAGGGCGAACTGCTGAATGGTCTCAGGCGCGGCCATGTCAGGGTAATTGTTGGCGGTTTGCAAATGGGTCATCGGTACCAGCGCGGAGACACTCGTTGCATTTTTCGCTCCCAGTACGTGCTGTTGCAGGAACGGGGCCATGAGGAGCGACCGCTGCAAACCCTGGTCGGTGAGGTTCGCCGTGCTTAGATTCACGTCGCCGGGAGCCTGATAAGCCAAGTCCGGGCTTACGACGAAGATCAGGTTGACATTGCCAGCGCTTAGCGGAGCCGGAGTCGGCACGGGCGTGACGTGGCCAGAAGAACCACCGCATCCCGCGAGCAGCGTAAAGCCAAGAACCACGAACAGCGCCCGTACAACGGTAATCTGATTACGAATCTCCATTATGAACCTCCAGTGCTGGCAGTGCCCCGTTCCCCGGATTTGCCAATCGCCGCGGCTTTGCACCCGTTCAAAACTGCTCACTTTGGCGAAGACCTGACTTCGGAACAAGATCCATTCGCTACAGAAACGGTCAGAATTGAGGTGGCGCGGCCGGCAGCGGCCCTGAATCGATGCCTTCGCACCTCGAGAAATCCAACGTCAAGTTGCCTTGGGCGTCCAGGGTCGCCGTCCAGATGCTGTCGTAGTCGGTGGGTAACCAAGCGGGCGCCGTTGGGACGACGCCGCCGTTCGGGAAATAGCTCTGGAGCAGCGCCTGGATTGTCTGAACGATTTGAGCGTACGACCATCCCAGTAGCACTTTCTGATTGGAGAATGTGCCTTTCGTGAAGAAAAAATCACTGGTTAGCTGGGCCGAGTTCGAAGCGGACAACTCGAAAGTCGATACCAGATGATAGGGCAAGTTATTGGCAATTGCGTACGGTTCGACAGTCATAGCGGGCGCAACACCCGACCAGTCGTCATCGCCCGACGTGCTCACCGTGCCCTGGGTAAATTGAGAAATGTCCCCCGACCAAACCTGGTTGGGGCTGATCTTGCCAAGCAGTGCGTTGGGAAGATCCAGTGCGCGCCATTGCCCCGCACCCACATAGTTGTTGTCGGACCAGTCGAGGTTCGGATGCGCGTCTGCATGCCGGGCAAAGTAGAGGGTCTCGTTCTTGTTGGCTACCAACGGAATTACGGCGCCACCGACGCCGCCGGTCACCACGATGCTCGAAGGCGACGGCGGTTTGCATGCAGCACTGACCAGCGCCGGCGGGGGCAGCACAGGGTAGGTGGAAAGCGGGTTGACGTTGCTGTTGTAAGTAACCAGACTGGCGCTTCCCGACGGAGTGATCGAGATCGCATAAATATAGTTGGGACCTCTATAGGCCGCCGGAAGAGTCAGGTTATAAGCCTCGAGCTTATTGATATTTGCCATCAGGCTGCTGGTGGTTTCCCACGGCGCCGAGAAGACATAAAAGCCCGGAAGGTTTGCCAGGACCATACGGGTCAACAGATTTTCGTTGTCGCCTCCCTGGTTGTTGAAATCGAGACCCTGGCAAGTGGGGCAGAATTGCGCTGGCACAGCAACTCCGCTGGGTACGGACCCTGGCGCATAGGATGCGCTGAGCGGATAGTTGTGGCCCATATAGAAGGTCCCGCCCACCGCGTCACTGGAAAGGGTGATCTGGTTCAGCATGGCGAACTGTTGAATGGTCTCAGGCGCGGCCATATCGGGGTAATTGTTCGCGGTTTGCAAATGGGTCATCGGCTCCAGCGTGGAGATGCTGGTTACATTCTTCATCCCCAGTACGTTTTGTTGCAGGAACGAGGCCATCAGAAGCGACCGCTGTAAACCCTGATCGGTGAGGTTTGCCGTGCTTGGACTCACGTCCCCGGGGCCCTGATAGGCCAAATCCGGGCTTACCACGAAGATCAAATTAAGGTTGGCAGCGCTCAGAGGAGCAGGATTTGACACCGGTGCATTAGAACTGGAAGAGCCACTGCATCCTGCGAGCAGCGCACAGGCAAAAACCACGAACAGCGCCCATATAGCGGCAATCTTATTACGGATTTTCATCTTGAGCCTCCGGGCAAGGATGGAATCGGGAGCCTTGCCTTGTTCCACCCAACTCATGATCGCCATCCCATGGCGACGGCCTCTGATTGAAGACGCCGCCACTGCTGCAACCGCCTCCGAAGAGCGGAACGATTACTGCAGTCAAAGAAAGAAAGAGCAGACCATTGGGATGGATTTCATAGAATCCCCTGGCTTACCGTCGTCAGATCCTGCGTGGACAGTCCCGGAACATTCTGGAATCACGCTGCAAGAGTCGAACGGCCGTTTGCCAAGGCAGGTCGCAGCTTGATCAAGGTGACGCTACACTTTTACGCGGAGTCGCGGCGTTCGGTCTGAGCAACATTGCTCACATCGGTGAATGACTCACCGCAGAGCCGGAATCTGCCGCCCGTCTGGCGGAGTGCCTTTCGCCGCGTTCTTGTCGGCAGCGTCTCCTGCCTCTGGCGCCGCCGATCGGAAGCCAAGGCAGACTCGTTGCCTTATTTCCGGATGGGTTATCAGGAAAACACCGCAAAAAAGAACGGCGCACGCCGTAGGATGTGGGGTGAGGATGGCAACGGCATGCGCCTTATTAGATTGACTGGACAATAACTGTTTGTTCGAATCCTGGCAGTGATATTCATCACATGACATAGTTTATTGCGGCCGGTGACGATCGACGTGAATACCTGGCATGCGGCAGTGCAACCCGGCACGACGGCTGCCCAGCCAGCTAGCCCCCATCCGGCTGAGTGAGGCCACAGAAAACCGATCAAACCCCTTAACACCGCGACGAAGCGATTCGCAGGGGATATTGTCCGCGGGAAGCGCGGCCGCGCCCTCCCATCAGTTTGATGTTGCGGCCTGAGCTTTCCCGGCTGTCTTAGACATCTTGGCCAGCCGCTTCTGGATCATTTCCACGCGCTTGCAAGCCTCTGGGGAGCTGGTCACGACCTTCTCCACGCCGGCCAGGAAATCGGGGTTTTCCATCGCCTGCCTCAGTTCCTTGAGGAAAGGTTTGAACTTGGCAAAAACAAATACCATTTCGCCGTTCCATGTGAAAAATAGACCGGGGTGGACAAGATCGTGGAGGACGAGGGACGCCGCGTTCTCCCAGAAGGAGAAAACCTGCCGTGCCCAGGCGTTTTCCTTCGTCCCCAACGCCTGAATGACTTTCAGAACGTCATCGATTCCTTGCGGTTGAAATTGAAAGTTGACGAAGTCACGCGCCTTGCGCATTTCTGCTTCCCGGCGCAATTCGTAAAGCTTGATGCAGATGTCTGCATCGGTTGCGGTCGCCTTCCTGCCCCTGGCCATTTGCGATTCTCCTTTTAAGCCGTTTTTCACTCTAATTTCCGCCAGCCCCGGACTGTACACCAGCCGGAGAGTCGAGCGCACATTTTTTTCTCTGGCGCAAGAACTGCTGGATACCCTGTATTCATCGGACGCCTGACGGCTTGGCTCAACTTTGTGTGGCGTGTCCTATACACCCGCTGCACAAGGTGCTACGATGGTCCAGCATCTGATTTGGACGGACGCAGCGGTAGAAGCGCCCTGAGAGCGAACAACCAAGCGCCTTCGGAACACTTACCTCCATACAAAATCCCTCCGACTCACTCAGCCAGAATTTAATTCACAAAGGAACACGAAATATCATGGAACAAGGAACTGTCAAGTGGTTTAACGACGCAAAGGGATTTGGCTTTATCACCCGCCAGACTGGCGAAGATGTCTTCGTACACTTTTCTGCAATTCAGGCGAGCGGCTTTAAGAGCCTCCCGGAAGGTCAGGCTGTGCAGTTCAGCGTGGTCAAGGGACCGAAGGGCTTGCAAGCAGAGAACGTGACCATCATTTAGCAAATGTGTCAGAATTCTCCGAAAAGGCAGTCTTCGGGCTGCCTTTTCCCTTTGTGTGGGGAGTTGTTACTCATTACTTGCGTTTCCTCGCCAGCTAAAAATGTCCCTGGAATTGACTGGAACACCCAGGATCTTTAGATACACAAATAGTTGATACTTATGATTGATCAAGTGTTCGAGGTTTCCGAGCAGGAGGGTCATCACCGATTCGGAAATTGCAAAGACGGTCGGCAGCATGCGTTGCAGATCCTCGTCGCCACACAAATCAAACCCTTCTTCGATGTATCTCGCGTACGCCTGAATGCGACGCATCGCCTCGTCTGGTTTGCAGAAATGATTGACCGGCAGAGATCGCAACTCCAGCATACCTTCGAGTTGCTGGGGAAATACGACATAGAACACAGCGCAAAAACCCGCAAGACACTCCAGCAGATGACCGAGCAGGTGGCCGGTATCAAAGGAACCGCCAGGCCATTGCGGATTCCACTCGATGCGGGCAGGAGGAATAAGCTGGATCAGGTGTTCCGTCCTCTCAATTTGCTCCCGTACCTTGAGCCGGATCGATTCAACAATATGGTTGTCTGGCACCATCACCCCCACAGAGCAGGATAAAGCCGCATTTCTTACACTTTCGGTGACAATAGCCGGGTAGCGCGCATCGGCTGGAATGAGGCGGCATCGGGAAATCGCGCATTTCAAACGGAGTCCAGGTCGCTGGCATTCTCCACCTCAACACGGTTGCGCCCGTTCTGCTTTGCGCGGCATAGTGCAACGTCAGCCTGGTGAAGCAGCTCGCTGATTCCCTGGCCGGAGAACCATTGGGATACGCCAATACTTGCAGTAATCTCGATCTCGTTCACCATGGGTTCTGCGCCGATTTGCCGCCGCACCCGTTCTGCCACTTCACGCGCTGCTTCAGCGGTGCAGTTGGGCAATACCACAAGGAACTGTTCGCCCTCGTACCTGCCGACGTGGTCGCACTGGCGCACCGCATAGCAAATTCCATTCGCCGCATCACGAAGCACGTCATCCCCAATGAAATGCCCGTAGTTGTCATTCACGCGCTTGAAGAAATCCAGATCCGCAAGCAAGATGCTCAGCGGTGATTGAGACCGCTTTGCCCGGCTCATTTCCTTCCCCACTAATTCGATGATCGCCCTGCGATTCCAAATTCGCAGCAGGGAGTCATGCGAAACCTCGAATTTCAGGGCATCATGAGCCTCGGCTACTTCTTCGTGACTCCGAACGATCAGTTCACCGGCCTTAAGCCGTGTTCTGAGTTCGTTTTGGTTGAATGGCTTGCAAAGATAATCATCGGCGCCAAATTCAAAACCTCGAAGCACATCGCTTTGCTGATCATCCGCACTCAACAAAATCGTGTACACGTAGCCTTGTTGACGGGCACGAATTCGTTCGCAGAGTTCAAGTCCGCCGCGCCCCGGCATCAGGCAGTCTAGAATAGCCATCCGGGGTGAATCGTCGCTATCGAGGATGCCTTGCGCTTCGTGGCCATCGGCGGCAAGCTCAACTTCGTAACCCCAGGACTCAAGCAATCCTTGCAGCATGTTGCGGTAGAAGAGCGAGTCGTCTGCAACGAGGATTTTCACCGGTCTTCCCTCAGACTACCGACGATAGCGACAGCAGGCCGTTCGGTCAAGGCGCGAAAGTAACCACCGAGCCATCCGTCGGAAACATGAGCTCGTGGATACCGTCACCCCTTTGTCGCAACAGGAATTTGCGTGGTGGTTCCATGAATCCGGAAAAGGACAGAGGAGGAATTGCACCAAGCTACATTACACCGCGGTGCTGGCTATTTCTCCGCCTTTCCCGGCGACTCCCAGTGATCGGGTTTGCGAGCAGATCCCTCTGTCTTCGTCGTTCGGCTAGCGGCGCCTCCCTCTACTTTGAAGCCACAGCCGGGCAGCCCTCGCCGATGACAGTAGCCCATTTCCTGACTCGCCACACCTTCACGAGGCCGTTCTTCACGTAGGGATCAGCCTTGGCAAACGCCTCCGCTGCTTCCGGTGATTCCCCTCGAAAAACCAGTACTGCGCCGTCCGCCGGGTCAGCGAGCGCACCGGCGAGGATCATCTCTCCACGCTCGTAAGCCTCGCGCGCGAGTTTCAGGTGTGCTTCGCGGAACTGCGCTCGCTTCTCAACGTAATCGTCCACAACGTCGTAAAAAAGAATGGAATGCATCAGAAAATCCTCCGGCCATCCAACCCGGTTTGTCAGAGATGAAAAATGCACTCAGGTTCAAATCACAAATAAAATCTCATGCGCTTTTCTTTGAAGTAACAGGGTAGAAAGTCGTGAAATGCTGTCGCACATTCTTGCCGCCGCACTTCGGGCAGGGAATGGACTCTCGGTCGTGTACCGCCAATGTCAGAGTCTTTGCAAACGCCTCGTGGCAATCCTCGCACAGGTATTCGTACGTTGGCATATCGGATCCGCCTCCCAGACGGATGGCGAAACAAATTCTACCGCGATTCCAGCCCGGATGTGTTGTCATTCGTTCCAATCGGGCGAACGTCCCCGGCGACCCGCCGGCAGCATCCTGGCGGTGGACCAGAACTGCCATTACCCGCACGCCCAAGTGTCTGGCAAAGCCGCGATTATCGCCCGTACGTGCCCATCAATTCCGCCTGTGACAGGACATGTCCCTTCATGGCCCGTTCCAGTGCCTCCCTGCTCTCTCCCGCCTTCAAGTCGAGCCTGGCATCGAGAGCATACAGCTTGAAAAAGTAGCGATGGGCTTTGCCCGCAGGCGGACACGGGCCGCCATAACCGATGCGCCCGAAATCGTTCCTGCCCTGACTTGCGCCGTCCTCGGATTGCCCGCTCTTTGCCACGCCCTCCGGCAACGCCGTACCCTTGGCGGGGATGTTCCAGATGATCCAATGTGTCCACGTTCCCACCGGTGCATCCGGATCATCCGCGATCAGCGCAAATGACTGCGTCCCGGCTGGCGCGTCATTCCAGGCCAATGCGGGAGAAACGTCCACACCGTCACAGGTGTGCTTCTTGGGAATTCCACTGCCGTCTACAAAAGCCGTCGTTTTCAATGCAAAGGACACGGTGCGCCCTCCTTGTAAATTGTACTCAGCGGATTGGGATGGAATCGCGACGTCCCCGTGCTGCACATAGCCGAACTACCAAAGCGGCTTCCTCCGTACAGCCTGGGCGAACTACGGCAGGCGTGGAACCTTTGTGAAGCTGGCGCCAGTCCTCACGGTAGGGAGCGATTTCTTGAAGATCAAAGAAGCAATTTTGCTTGCCAGCAATACTTGTTTGCGCCGATCGGAGTTCTGGCCACAAACGTGAAACGGCTGCCTTCCCGGTCACGGAACCCTCCCACAACCACTGTCTCATGTTATGGGAATTGGGAGGAACGCTCCAGGCCTCACCGTTTCCATAACATTGTGAAAATCAGCACGTAGCTGGCTGGTGCAACCACGCACGCGCCGATTTTTCCCAATCCTGCCTGAGATGCTCCATAATGTCATTGGCCAATAGGGCCGTGCGACGCCAAATTGCCTTAACGTCTTTGCTTTTCCAAAACAGCCGGACTCTAACTCCGTTCAGGTAGCAGCACTGATGCAATCCATCACCATGGCAAGCGCGAAACGACCGGCGGCTGCCGTACGGGCGGTTCTCGTGCTGATTGGATTCAGCGCGGTCATCGGCCAGATCGTTCTCATGCGCGAGTTCATCGTCGCCTTCAACGGCAACGAAATTTCGCTGGGCATCATGTTGGCGACCTGGCTTTTCTGGACCGCAGCCGGAAGCAGCCTCAGCAGTGGTCTTGCCTTGGAACGGGACAACTCTCGCCGGGTGGTCGCCGCGCTCGAATGTATGCTCGGCGCCAGCCTGCTGCCGACGATTTGGGCTTTGCGCGCCTCCAGAACTTTTTTTCAGACCGTGCCGGGAGAACTGGTTGGTCCGGTGCCGATGCTGCTTGCCGCTCTGGCCTGTCTGAGCTTGTTTTGCGTTCTCTCCGGGGCGCTTTTTGTGGTTGCAATCCGCATGTACGAACAGGAGTGCGCCGTTTCTGCGCGTGTTGCTGCCAGCTCGGCTTACCTGCTGGAGGCCGCGGGTTCCGGCTGCGGAGGGATCCTGGCCAGCATGGTGCTGCTGCGCTTTGTAGAGTCCTTCCAGATCGCGGCCATCGTCGGCCTCCTGAACTTATGCATGGCAGCAGTCTTGTTGCGCCCGATGAGCCGCAGGAAGCTTGGGGCAATGATCGCGGTAGGGGCCTTCATCGCAATCCTTCTCGTTCTATGGATTGCACCGTCGTTGGACACTCGCGCGCAGGCCCGCCTGTGGCGGGGGTTCCGTCTGATGGGATCGCGCGACTCCATTTACGGCAGACTGGACGTCATCGCAACCGGCAACCTCCGCAGCATCTATGACAATGGCGTTATCGTTGCCAGCGCGCCGGACGACAACTCCGCCGAAGAGCAGGTTCACTACGCTCTGCTGGAGCACCCGGCGCCGAGGCGGATTCTGCTGATTGGCGGCGGAGTGAACGGCAGCATCGCCCAAGCGCTCAAGCATCCTGCGGTCGAGCGGATCGACTATGTTGAACTGGATCCCGCTCTCATCGACATGGCGCGGCAGTTTTTCCCCGCGCAGTATGCCCCGGTTGTCTCGGACCCCCGGGTGCACATGCACTACGCCGATGGGCGCTTCTATCTCAAGACGGCTGGCGATCTATTCGACGTGATCATCCTTGCTGTGCCCGATCCGCAGACCGCGCAGTTGAACCGGTTTTACACGGCCGAATTTTTTCGTACCGCGCGCGACCACCTCGCCGTGGGTGGACTGCTGGCCTTGCAGTTGCGATCGTCGGAGGATTACATCAGCCCCGACCTGGCGGAATTTCTGCGCTGCATTCACCATACCCTGGGCAACGTATTCCCTTATGTTGTAGCCATCCCAGGCGAAACCATCCACTTCTTCGCCGCCTCGCGACCCGGTGTTCTGACCGACAATCCCGAAACGCTGATTGCAAGATTGCATGAGCGGAATCTGCAGACACGGTATGTTCAAGAATACTTCATCCCATTCCGCATGATGCCCGATCGCATGCTGCAGCTTCACGAGCAGCTCCGGCCCTTGGCCTCGACGCCGGTGAATCGCGATTTTGAGCCGATCGCCTATTACTTTGACATTGTGCTCTGGAGCGCGCAGTTCCGGTCGGGCTATTCCGCTTGGTTCCGGTCTGGAGCGCATGTCGCTTTCGCGGTTGTCCTCCGCGCGGTCCTTATCGTCTTGTTGTTTGTGTCGGTTCCTCTGGCATGTGTGCGCGCTCCCGAGCGGCGCGCCCGTTATGCCACGGCTTGCTGCATGGCTGCCACCGGATTCACCGTGATGGCATTGCAGATTTTCCTGCTGCTGGCATTCCAGTCCGTCTACGGTTACGTCTACCACCAGCTCACCATCCTCATCGCCATGAACATGGCCGGTATCGCGTTCGGGAGTTGGCTGGGAATCCGCCGCGTTCGTTCCAGCGATTCTCCACCTTGGGGCACCATGGCAACTCTCCAGGTTCTGCTTGCCTTCTCTGCTCCTGCACTGATCTTTGTGGTGAGCCTGCTGGCGAGGATCTCCGGGCTGGCGGCAACATGGTTGGCGGCGCAGTTTGTCTTTCCAGCCTTGGCTGCCCTCTGCGGAACTCTGGGGGGTTTCCAATTTCCTGTCGCAACCCAGATCTACATTCATGGCAGCAGTGGCCGGGCAAGACTGGGTACACTCTACGCCATTGATCTGCTGGGTGGATGCGCGGGCGCGCTTCTGTTGAGCAGTTACCTCATCCCGGTCTTTGGTTTTTGGAGGACTGCATGGCTCAGCGCGGCGGTAAACCTGGCGCCGGCTGTCCTCGCCGCGCGAGTAAACCTGCCCCGGACGGACGCGCTCAAGGCCTTTTGTCGCCGAATACCACCGCTGTAAACAGGAAGATGTCGGTGTTCTCGTCCTTCCAGCAGCCGGAGTTCATCCCCGCTTTGACGCAGGTTTCTTCCAGAAACTTCTGCCGGTCCCATTTTTCTTCCACCGGAACTTGGGGAAGCAGAAGTCCCTCGTGAGCGCCGTTCTTCATGAGCAAACCGTGCTGGCCGATCTTGATTTGTTGCACATCCAGCACGCGCCGAAGGGGCGACAGCACGGAGATTTCATACTCAAGCTGCGGCAACTCTGAAGCGGAAACCGGCAGGAATCGGGAATCGCGCAGGGCGGCCAGCGTGGCCGTGTCCCGCACGGTCCTGTAAAGAGGTTGGATGGCGGAGGTGTAGCCGATGCACCCACGCAGCTCTCCCGCTTTGCGTAGGGTCACGAACGCGCCCCGCTCCTGATTCAGAGCCTCACTTGTGGTCGCGGTTGGTTCATACGCCTCTTCCCGCTCTACCGCATGCTCTACCGACTTGCGAGCCAGAGCAAGTAGTTCGTCCTTCTCGTGGCCGTTCAGCGAGAATTTCGATTCCACCGCCTTTTCGTTTTGAGCTTTTACAAAAACGTCCGCGCTGTATCCGACCACGCGTGAGTGATCTCCCGCGGTGTCGCCTGAATTGGCGTACTTGAGCACCAGGGCCTGGTTGGCTCCCAAGCGCTCGGCAGCAATCATTGTGGCCACGATGGGCGCGCCGCCGCAAGCTTCCCAGATCCGCGCCTCGAAGTTCCGCGGCATGCTGAAGTAGTCCCACTCTTGCAGGGCGTTCAGTGTTTTATGGTCTATCTTCACGGCCTCGTCGTAGGGGTGATAGTGCGACAAATCGGAACTGGCCACGATGAGCGAATTGCTGCCCGGGATTAGCTTCGCCAAGGCCACACCCAGGGCACGGCTGTTCTCGTAGCTCTGGTCGCCCATGACGACGGGTACGAGTTCAAAGTCGCCCAGCACCCGCTGCAACCACGGCAACTGCACCTCGATGGCATGCTCGGCGCCTGCCGGCGTGGGAACGTGCCCTTGGCTGGAAAGCCGGAGGGTCGGGTTCATCTTCGCCAGCCGCTTCGCAAACGCCTTGTCCACCGGGACGTTCCCGAGTGGCGTTGCGTAGGCATCGCCGTCATAGATCGACGTGAAATCAAATGATTCGTAATGCGAGGGCGCAATCACAACGACTCGTGAAAACCTGCGCCCTTTCAGAGCCGCGTAGGTGTAGGCGGCGACCGGGCCGGAGAATTGATAACCGGCGTGCGGTGCAACCACCGCCAGAATCGGGTCTGGAATCGGCGGTCCGGACGCAGCCGCCAACATATCGTCGATCATAGCCGCAAGTTTCTTTGGGTCCGCGGGATAGAAGGCGCCGGCTACACCAGCTTGGCGCACGTTCTGCGGATCCAAGGCACGGGCGCAGCGCACCGCCGCAATCGCCAGGATCGCGATCAGCAGGACCACCAGCCAGGAAATCTTGGAGCGCATCTGAGAAGCCTCCTCGCACCCGTTCATTCCCGCCAAATGCCCGGGATCGGATGTCCGCAGAATGGGCAACTGCCGTTGCGGATTAGCATCTGATCCGCCGTGAACCCAACCCGTTCCACTAGCATGCGGCGGCACTTCGGGCAGTAGGTATTCTGCGCCGGATGTCCCGGTACATTGCCAATGTAGACGTAGTGCAGCCCTTCGGCGTCGGCAATCGCCTTGGCACGCTCCAGAGTGGGCACCGGCGTTATGGGTAGATTCTGTAACAGGTATTCCGGATGAAACTGGGTGAAATGTAACGGCACATCCTTCCCCAGGTTCGTCTTGATCCAGCTTGCCAGGCCGCGTAATTCCGAGTCACCGTCGTTCAGAGTCGGCACAACCAGGTAGACAATCTCCGTCCATTTGCCCATTTTCCGCAGGGTGACAAGCGCCTCCAGCACTGGCTTCAACTCGCCCGCAACCACGTCCCGGTAATACGACTCCGAAAAGGCCTTCAGATCAATCTTGACCGCGTCCATCTTTCCGTAAGCCGTCTTCAGCGCGTCCTCTTGCATGTAGCCATTCGACACCACCACGCTGTGAATGCCAACTTGGTGCCCGGCGTCGGCTGCATCCATCAGGTACTCGCTGAAGACGACCGGCTCACTATAGGTGTAAGCAATCGTCGGACAGCGATACTGTCTTGCCAGCCCGGCAATCTGCTGCGGGGGGATGTAATCGGCGGAGACCTGCTCGGGACGCACCTGGGAGATATCCCAGTTCTGGCAAAACTTGCAGTTAACGTTGCAGCCAGCCGTGGCCACGGAAAAAGCCAGTGTCCCGGGCAGGTAGTGGAACAGAGGTTTTTTCTGGATGGGATCCACATGCGCGGCGCACACCCGCGAGTGCACCAGGGTGTAGTACCGTCCTCCGCGATTCTCCCGCACGCCGCAATATCCGCGTTCCAGATCACCCACCGTGCACCCGCGCGGACATAGCTTGCACTTGATCTTCCTGCCTTGAAGTTTCTCGTAGAACTTCGCTTCGACCGTGAATCGTGAATCGTCCTGCTTCTGCGGAGCGACCCACGATGGAAGGGCAATGAGCGGCTGATCAAATTCGCACAAGCCCAGAGCTGCCCCCGACGCCAAGGCGCACTTCAGGAACGAACGGCGATCGAGCGGACACCGCTTCTGGCTCCGCTCACCGCGGATGGCTGGGCTTTCGCCTTCCGCTGCTCTGTCCGGCGGAATCTTCACGCCTTCTTGCCTATCGGGCTCACGCGACATGTTTCCCCCAGTCAGGCCCCCGCCTGCACCGCGATCACCGGGATTCTCCTGGGATCATTCGTGCCCAGGCGATGCTGTGCGTCGGCCGCGGTCGCGATGTAATGGGGTGCTCTGCCATCGCCTTCCAACGTCTTCAATCCTTTCTCGGCCCGCTTGCGCTCAATGATTTGCCAGCCGGTGTAGTCAAGCGCAACCGGATCCTGCGAAACCAGCAAGGCATTGTGCTTCCAGCTGTATTCCGGCTTGTAACCCGGTCCGCCTTCGTACGATGCCATGGTTGCATCGCAGATGGTCAATCGCATCCGGCTTCGGATCTCGGGCAGCATATTCAAGTCTGCGATGTACGGATTGCAGCTGTTGGGGTGGTATTTGTTCGGATTATGGATCATGCCATACGCGTTTTTCAGGGCAATGGACACGCCCGCCCCGTCATGGTCTTTCAGCACGGGGACATTGATCAGGACGTTGCAGCGCTGGGTCAGAATTCTTGATAACCGGCTGCCAACACTGCCGTGCGTAACCAGCTCCGGTTCGTAATCAACCCGGTCGGTACCGAAGCATTGAACCCGGTTTCCGCCCATGGACACATGGAATCCAGCGCGTTCCAGCTCATCGCTGTCGCGATCCCAGACCACGATGTCGCTGGCCTTGACCCCAGCCTCCTGCAACCGCTCGCAGATGGCTTCGACAAGCTGCAGGTTGCTGCAGAGTCCACGTCCTCCCAGCGCATTCACTTTCAGTCCCACGGTCTCATCCGGGCGGACCAGCTTCTTCCACGTCTCCAGCGCATGATCGCAATCGAACAGAGCCTGCATGGATTGATCCAGCAGGCTCAGAATCCGGCGCGAATCCACCGTGCCGCCCGCGCCGCGCAGCATGGCATCGTGCGCCACCACAACCTTGGATTTCGCCAGCACCGTGCCCTGCTCTATCGCTGCCCTGATTGAGCTCCCGCCGTCTGCGTGCAGAAATGCGGCGCCAATCAAGCACCTCTTGAGGAAGTCCCGCCGGCTGCCATTGCGAATCGCGCTCACAGCTGTTCTCCGCTGAATCCACGATCGGGTTCGAGGATCGGTTCGAGGAAGGCAGCGAGTTGAACCGCCGAGGCAAGTCCGTGCACTACCTGGCGATCATGTCTGAAACGGGCTCTCTTCCTGGACTGCGCCGCCTCCAGCATCCCATACCATAATCCGTATGACTTTTCAGTGACGAACAACCATTCCGGTTGCAGCGGCGCCTGGCGCAACTTCACCCGGTCTGAATGCGCTTATTCGGATTCATTGTCATGGGCCGGGTAAAAGCAGGTTCACGGTGATGTTGCTCCGCCTTTTCTAAGCCCCACCATCCTGCCGGTGGGCCGTCCCGTTCAAAGCCTAGGTAGTTGTCATACGTCTAATGAGCATGGCCCGGTATCGAAGCTTGCGCATTCTCTCTACCGGCGAACGCGAAGAACTGGCGCGCTGGGCCCAGTCGCGAACCTTGCCTGCGGGCGACGTCTTCCGCGCCCGCTTGATCCTGGCGTTGGCCGCAGGCCTCGGTGCCAGGGAAACGCCCGCTTGCGCTGGCTCCAGCCCAAGATTGGCGATCCAAATCCGATGAGCGACGGCGGCTCTGTCGAGGATAGTGGGGTGCTTTCCCCAAAATCTCCTCAATGCGCGTAACAGCAATGTTGTCAACAACCACGCACACCATTTTCAAGGGCGAAGGTCATGACGTCAGCCGTTCCGAGCGGATTTACTGGAGGAGTTGCTCCGCAGCGAATTCATTTCCTCCGCAACAACCGGTGGAAGTCCGGGTTCAGGTTCAGAGGAGCCGTCCTTCGGCAGGATTGCCCGCGCGCAAACGAACCAGTCGGCGGGGCGGCTTGGAATATCGGGTTCTCCTCGGGTAAGCGTTTTTATGTCCGACACTGGAAGGAAATATGAAACCCCCAAAGTACCGGTATGCACCCCCTGCTGCCAGGTCTCCTCGTCCGCCGCTTAATTCAGCTCGCTGTGCCGAGGCCGCCACGAGCACCGCAGAAAACGCGGTGCCGCAGCTCCCAGGGCTGCTCGTGCTGGCGGGAGTCGCTCTCCTTCTTCTGCTGGGACCAGGAAAACTTTTCGCGGAGCAAACGCCGCCCGGCGATCAGGGATGGGCGCAGAACGATCGATACAACGGACAATACGCGCCAAATCAGCAATCAGGGCAGCAATCGGACTATGGACAGCAGCTTGGCGCGCAACCGTCTTATCCGGATTCTGGTCAGGCATATCCGCAGCAGGGTTATGGCCAGGCGCCAGCTCCGGCCCAACCGCTCAATGCGGGTCAACTGGAACAACTCGTGGCCCCGATTGCGCTTTATCCAGACGCCCTGGTGGCGCAAGTCCTGGCCGCGTCTACCTACCCCGGCCAAGTTGCGGATGCCGACCACTGGCGGCAGACTCAGGGCTACGCCTCTCCTGACCAGATTGTGGTCGGCGCCGACGTGCAGAACTGGGACCCGAGCGTAAAAGCGTTGACGGCGTTTCCCCAGGTGTTGGCGAACATGGACCGGAATCTGCCATGGACCACCGATCTGGGCAATGCCTACTACAACCAGCCGCAAGATGTACTCGAGGCAGTCCAGGTCATGCGCCGGCGCGCCCAGGCAGCCGGAACCCTGCAGAGCACGCCGCAGCAGGCGGTGCAGTACGACCAGGGCTACATCCAGTTGATGCCGGTGAATCCGCAAGTCGTGTACGTGCCTGCGTATGACCCGTGGACGGTTTACGGAGACCAGGTTTCGCCCTATCCCGGATTCTCGCTGTTCGGCGCAGTGAAATCATTTCTCGGCTCGTCGCCGATCAACTATGGGCTCGGGATCGCGATGAGCGCCTTCAGCCACTCGCCCTGGGGCTGGCTGGCGTGGGGTTTGAACTGGTTAACCCAGTCCGTGCTTCTCCACCAGTCGGACTATTCTTCGCAAAGCACCACCGTGGCGGATTGGGGATTTCGAAACACTGGGCTGCATGCCTACGCCGGATGGGAAGCGATTGCGAGGCACAGCTACGAGCGCACGCCGGGCGGTTCCGGCCGGCTCGGCAGCGGATATAACGGGAACCGCGGACAGGGATTCGGCCGCCCACCGGACAGATATGCCGAGAACTGGCGAGGAAACTCCAACCGCGGCTTCCAGGCCAACGGAGGCGGCTACTACCGCACGCCGCGCCCGGACTACAACCATGGTAGGCAGGCACCAGAAAGCAGGCAGCAGATCGACCGCCGGGGTTACGGATCCAGCCACGGTTCCAGCTACGAATCCAGCTTGCGCCAGAGGGCCGGAGAAGGCTATCGCGGCGGGGCCGGTGCAGCCTACAGCCGTTCAATGCCGGCCTATCGCGCGCCGGACTCAGGTGTTCAGCGCGGCGAATTCAGAGGGCAATCTTCAAGGGCTTTCGCCAGCAGGGACTTTGCACACTCCGCCGCAGAACCACCGCACTCGGGTGGCTTCCATCCCTTTGGCGGCAAGCGCGCGCCCAAGAGCGTGAGCAGCCGGGACTCAGGCGGCTTCCACACGGGACGCGGCGGGCATGCGCCGAAGGCTTTTGACGGCGGAGGGAAGCATTTCGGCGGAGGACACTCGCACGGCGGAGGAGGTCACTCCGGCGGTCACGGCGGCGGCAAGCATCACCACTGAGGCGTCAGGGCTGCGGCTGCCCATGGGGACGGAGCGCAAAAGTCAACCACCCGAAACTCGACGCGGCGCCATGGCAGCTTCCGGGGTCCCCAAACCGGACTTCCGGCGCGCCTCAAAAACAGAGGGTTCAGAGCAACTGGCTTAACTGCCGATCAGCGCCCTTCACTGCGGCCGGTTCTGCGTCGTTTCTGGGTGCTGTCACACTCGCGTGGGTTCTTTGTCGGCAGCCGTGCCAACACATCGCTTCCAGACGCAGGTTTGGGTTTTTGCCTGCTTGGAACTTGCCTGCACGAGGGCACAGGCGTCGCGTTGATTGCATCCCTTATGAGCGGCCATTCTGCGGAGATAGGCCACGATGTCGTCGGCATCCTGCGAGCTGAGAAGTTCACGGAAGGCTGGCATCCTGGAATGAGAATGGAAGGACTCCGCGTCGAGAATGAATTCCTCCAGGACCGACGGCATCCAGGACTCCGTGATGCTTTGCGGACATAGCGTTGGTCAGTCAGGTCTTGTGCTTGTGGCGCGACTTCGTGGATCGCTTCGCTTTGTCCGCGACGGGCCTCGCCCCAGACGCCAGTCTTATCCCCGTGCAACAGATCCGGCAGCACCGCTGAATCCGCCATGTTGGCGGCCGTCACCACCGCCGAGTGGATGATTTTCGTCTTGCTGTCCACGCCCACGTGCGCCTTCATGCCGAAGTGCCGCTGCCTGCCCTTTTCTGTCTGGTGCATCTCGGAATCGCGCTTCTGTTCGCGGTTTTTGGTCGAACTGGGCGCGTGAACGATCGTCCCATCAACGATCGTACCCGCCGTGATCTTGAGGCCACGGCGTTCGAGGCGAACGTTCATCGCCTCCAACATCGCGCCGCCAAGGTTGTGCTCTTCCAATCAGATGGCGAAACTTGCACACCGTCGTCTCGTCCGCCACCGGCTCATTGCCAAGAGCGATCTGCGCGAAGAGGCGCATCAGCCCAGAGTCGTACAGCGCCTCTTCCAACGCCAGGTCGGAGAGTTTGAACCACTGCGGTCTGCCGCCGGCGCCTTCAACCAGCCGCGGCGGGAATAAGATCCCATAGTGTCTAAAAGTGATCAGCTATCCGCCTGCGCTCCACCTACCATGGAAGCTCGCCCAAGGACTCCATGGCTTATGCGGAGGAGAAACTAAGAAACGGACAATCGTGAAGTGAGATTGCACTCAAGATTTACGAGGTGAATAGCGGAATAAGAAGAGGAGAACCATGAAGAAATTCAGACTGTCGATAGCCATCCTGGCACTGCTCGGGGTGGGGATTCTGGCGGGATGTCAAGCGACGAACACGAAGTCACCGGATGTTGCTGGAGGGATTCGCAAGTCGCTCGATCAGGCAGGACTCAAAGACGTCACCGTGAGTCAGGATCGCGACAAGGGGATCGTGACCCTCGGTGGACAAACCGGAAGCGAGAACGACAAAGCACAAGCCGAATCGCTTGCCAAGGCGCTTGCGGGCGCACAGGTAGTCGCCAATCAGATTGCGGTGGTTCCGGCGGGTGCAGAAAAAGATGCAAAGGCGGTCAACTCCGACCTGGACAAGGGCATCCGGCAGAATCTGGACGCTGCGCTGATCCAGAACAAGATGCATGACAACGTGAATTACGCGGTGAACAACGGCGTAGTCACACTCACCGGAGAAGTAGCTACGCCCAACGCACGCCTGATGGCCGAGCAGGTGGCCACCACCGTGCCCAACGTAAAGCAGGTCGTGAATGATCTGCAAGTGAAGAACCAGAAAGCCAGCTCATCACAGTAGAGTTGCGCAGTTGATGCCAAGGAGATGCTATGTCGTTCGGTCTTTACTCGATTGGATTCGTGATCGTGGTCGCTGGACTGGTTTATGGAGCGCACCTGATGCACATGCCCGCACAATGGATTGCGGTAGGAGCAATCGTACTGATTGGAATCGGAATACTGAGTGGCGTGAAGGCAACCCGGCAGAAGGATCCCATGGGGCAGTAGCGGCGAGGCGGCCCGAGGCGAACCGCACCACGGCAATTACACTGGGCGCCCCAGAGTAGCGCTGAGAAGACTGTCTCTAAAGCGCTGGGTCAGCGGCACGATCCTGGCGTTCGAGCGGCCATGCCACCGGCTGCGTCCGGCGTAAACATTCAAAGTTCGCAGCACTCCATTCAGGGTCGGACTCAGGCCGCGGCGCTAAGTGCTGGAATCAAAGACCAAGCCTCCTTCAAAACTGCGCGGGAGAATGTAGCAGACCTTGGGTTGCCCGGTCCACTGGGGAACGGTGACTTGCGAAACCTCTCCTACAAATGCTGAAACCCGCGAGTCGGTCTGCGCAACTCTATTTGGCTTTTGTCGGAGTGGATTACTCCGGCCCATGGTGAAGTGCGCCGCCCTTTCATCTTTCTTAAGTAGGCAGTCCGGTGAAGGTATTTTTTACTTTACTGTTGCGGAGAGTGCATCCCATGACGGCCGCACCAGGAAGCCCCTGCTTTATCCATCGGAGTTACTCTGTCCATACTGTGACGATCAAAGTCCGGGCGCATCCCCCAGGGCGCGGAATTGCGCCGCGTGCCCGCCATTCCAGCCAAGATCAGACTATTGCAGGCAATGGTCAACATTGCTCAGCTATCGCGACGCGAGGGCCGGATACTGGAAATGGAATAACTACCGGTCAAAGGCAGAAGTTCTGGAGGATACAAAATGTGGCAAGTCAACAGAGCCGCTCCCTGGGCTCGCAAGTTTGCAACGCGTAGTCTGCTTCTGGTCGGTACAACTCTGCTCGCGACCTTGGCCTTCGCACCAAAGGCCAGCGCACAAGTCGTCATCAGCGTCAATCCGCCAGTCTGCGAGTACGGCTACTACGAATACGAACCTTACGGCTGCGCGCCTTATGGTTTTTATGGGCCGGGCTATTTCTACGGCGGCATCTTCCTGGGCGTGGGCCCATGGTCCAATTGGGGCTATAACCACGGCTGGGGTGAGCATCGTTTCAACGGCGGTGGAGGCGGGCGCTACGTTGCTGGACGACGTGACGACGGCGGCGGCGGCGCGCGTGGTGGTGGCCCCCGTGCCACGGCAGCGCGCGGCGGTAACTCCCACGCCTCGGCAGCTCGCGGCGGCGGTGCTTCCCGTGGTGCTTCTGCTTCTCACGCCTCGGCAGCGCGTAGCGGCGGCGCTTCCCACGCCGCGGCAGCGCGTGGCGGCGGCGCTTCTCATCCCGCGGCATCGCGTGGCAGCGGTGCATCTCATGGCGGCGGTGGCGCATCTCACGCCGCGGCTTCGCATGGCGGCGGCGCCAAAAGAGGCTAACCGGTAGCTGCCGCACTTAGCGGCAAACCTAACAAGCAGCGGCGGAGCATGATAGCTTCGCCGCTTTCCATTGCCGCGGCGTCCACGGGTTCACCCTCGGCATCGCATCCGGTTTCGTACACCAAAGCGTCGCCCGCGGCCAATCGCGTCTACGCCGCCAGAGCTCTCTCCGCGCACACGCCATAGCGGAATTCCAGCCGGTTCACCGTCCTCCGCGCGCCCATGCGAAAGGGCAGCAGCCCCCGGCTCCTGCCCTTTTCACATGCTCATCAGCCCGTCATCAACCCAGCCTAGTCGTAATATTCCAGGCCAAGGTGGGTAATCAGGTCTTCACCCTTGATGTGCCGCAGCGTGTTCTTCATCTTCATCATCTGGATGAACAAGTCGTGTTCGGGATACAGTCCCGGAGCCGTCATCGGAGACTTGAAGTAGAAACTCATCCACTCCTGGATGCCGATTCCCTTTAGCTGGCTGCAACGCGCCGCCAGATCCAGGAACAGCACGATATCCAGCGCCAGCGGAGCCGCCAGGATCGAGTCGCGGCAAAGGAAATCCACCTTGATCTGCATCGGGTAGCCGAGCCAGCCAAAGATGTCGATGTTGTCCCAGCCCTCCTTGTTATCCCCGCGCGGCGGATAGTAGTTGATGCGCACCTTGTGGAAGATGTTACCGTACAGGTTGGGATACAGCTCCGGCTGCAGAATGTGATCCAGCACGCTCAGCTTGGATTCTTCCTTGGTCTTGAACGAGCCCGGATCCTCCAGCACTTCGCCGTCGCGGTTGCCCAGAATGTTGGTCGAGAACCAGCCGCTCAGTCCCAGCATGCGGGCCTTGAAGCCGGGAGCCAGGATGGTCTTCATCAGCGTCTGCCCGGTCTTGAAGTCCTTGCCCGCGATCGGTGCATTGTGTTTGCGTGACAGCTCCTGCATCACCGGCAGGTCGACCGTAAGGTTGGGCGCTCCATTGGCGAACGGCACGCTCTCCTGCAAGGCAGCGTAAGCGTAAATCTGCGACGGCGAAATGTTGGCGTCGCTGGCTTCCAGCCCCGCTTCAAACGCCTCCAGCGAAGCATGCACCGCGCTCGCCTTCTGGAAGCTCTCGGTCGAGGCGCACCAGATCATCACCAGCCGGTCGCAGCCGTTTTCCTTCTTGAAGTTGCGGATATCGGCCCGAACCTGATCCGCAAGGTCGCGCTTGTTCTTGCCCTTCTTCACGTTCGGCCCGTCGATCAGCTTGATGTAGTTATGATCGAAAACCGCCGCCATCGGCTTGATCCCGTCCAGCAGCGGTTTCAACTGCAGCAGCAGGTCCTTTTCGAGAACCTTGGCATTGGCAGCCGCCTCGTAGGCGCTGTCGTCGAAGATATCCCAGCCGCCGAATACCAGGTCATTGAGATCGGCGAGAGGTACAAAGTCCTTGATGAGTGGCGAACGTCCGTCGGTGCGCTTGCCCAGACGGATGGTTCCCATTTGCGTCAACGAACCAATCGGAAGCGCAATGCCATGCCGGACAGCCTCCACGCCTGCCACAAACGTCGTGGCTACCGCGCCCAGTCCAACAATTAAGATTCCGAGCTTTCCTTTGGCTGCCGTAATTTCAATCGGAGTGTTCTTTTGCCCTGTCGCCATCTGTATGAATCACTTCCTTATAGAGTCAACGTCAATACTGCAAACAACTTATGCTCTCCCCTTGAGCGCTGCTTTGGCAAACTTGTTGTAGCCTGTGGCGTAACCAGCCAATTGAATGGCGCGCATTGCGGGTTGTGATGCGCTTTCCCACAGGCAACCGCCAGGAATTGCCATCGAGCGGCAATTCACCGCACCTGCCGGGTTTGCCCACCACGCCCCAAGTGAGAGAATGCAGACAGCGCGGCAACCCGGTCACGCCGCCGCACCCCGCGCCGCTGATTTCCCCGAGGCCCCATGCCCGCATCCCCATCCTCCGCCGCCACGCCCTCTCCCGGCCAACTCGTAGCCCAGCGCACCATCACCGCCTACACTCTCACGCCCGCGCAGCTCCGGAAATCCGAAGCCCTGCACCGCACCGCCCTGGCATTCTCCCTGGCTTCCACCATCTTCGGACTGGCCGTTCTGGTGGCGCTCATCGCCGTGCGTTTCGGTCCCAAGGTGCAGCGCGTAGTCGAGTCGATTGCCAGGCGCCGCTTCACCCAGGCCGCCATCTTCGTTCCCGCGCTGCTGCTCACCCTGGCGTTCCTTAGGTTTCCACTCGACGTTTACGCCCAGCACATCGGGCGCGCCTACGGACTCAGCGTCCAAGGCTGGGGTTCCTGGCTGGGAGACTGGGCCAAGGCCCAGTTGCTTGCCGGCGTCTTCGCAACTCTCACTGTGTGGGCACTTTACGCAATCATTCGTCGCGCGCCCAAACGCTGGTGGCTTTACGCCTGGCTCGCCGCCCTGCCCGTCATGGCCGCCATGGTCTTTGCCGCGCCGATCCTCATCGACCCGCTTTTCAACCGCTTTGAACCCCTCGCCGGCACCAATCCCGAGCTTACCCGCCAACTCCGCGGCCTCGCCCAATCCGCCGGGCTTCCGATTCCCGAGTCGCGCATCTTCCTCATGCACGCCAGCGACAAGGTGACCACCTACAACGCCTACGTCACCGGCTTCGGAGCCACCAAGCGCATCGTCGTCTGGGACACAACCGCCCGCGACCTCACCCTTCCCCAGACCCTGTTCATTTTCGGACATGAGATGGGACACTACGTTCTCCATCACATCTATCTCGGCATGGGGTTTGCCGCCGTCCTGCTCCTGGTGGGATTCTGGCTCACCCAGCGCCTCGCCCAGGCCGCGCTCGCCCGCTACGGCAAACGCTGGCACATTCGAGCCGTCGGCGACTGGTCATCGCTTCCTCTGCTCCTGTTGCTGGCCGCGCTCGTTTCTTTTCTCGGCGAACCGCTCGGCAACTCCTTCAGCCGCTGGCAAGAGCACCAGGCAGATCTCTACGGATTGGCCATCACCCGCCCGGTTACGCCAGACGCTGGCCAGGTTGCAGCCCAGGCCTTCCAACTGCTCGGCGAGAAGTCCTATTCCTATCCCACACCCTCCCCGCTCCTCGTCTTCTGGAGTTATTCCCACCCGCCCATCGCCGAGCGAATCCGCTTCGCCCTGTCATTCCCTCGCGCTGCCGGGCCGTTACCAGACTTGGAACAAAAGTAACCTATCTTTTGGCCAGATTCCAAGTTTTCGCTTCTGCAATTGCGCAAACGGCCACATAATCCACCCAGGTTCAACTTCCTCTCCGAGCGGAACGGAGGGCTGGCGAGCCAACAGGACAATGCGTGCCCTGTACCTTTATTGAACTTTGACCTGCGCATTTGTTCGAGTCACTCGAAGCCAATCTCCGCAATCCCGCCTGCCGGTGGGAGCACAAGGGTCGATGGAGTGCGGTCGTGGGTCATCTAAGAGCTGTTGCACCTTCATTGCGGTCTAGCGGAAAGGTTTACCACGAGCTATTGCCGGTTGGCGCCGCCAATCGCGAACTGCTGCTCTCCACTCCGCACTCTGCGCTGGCGGCTTTCCGGGGATTGCTCTGGGCAACCCTGATGTCCGCATTCTTCTGGGAGTTCGTTATTTTCCTGTTTATCTGGCGGCGTCCGTAACAGAAGCAAGCGGCGGGCCCGGAGTCGCGGCCCTGGGGTTGCGGCCTTGCGGCGCGCACTTCCGTTCCCTTCTGCGGGAGTTTCCCCGTTCTGCGGCGGGCGCACCCGTCAGGTGCCCAGCACCCTCCATGTTCCCCGCGTTTCCTACTCCAGTCCAAACTCTTTCCAGCGCCTGCTGATCCGCTGCTTGATCTCTTCGCCCATCTCGACCTCATCCGGCCACGGGCGATCAAACCCTTCCGTCGCCCATTTGCGGGTCGCGTCGATGCCCATCTTGCTGCCAAAATTCGGCAGCCGCGAGGCGTGGTCGAGGGAATCCACCGGCCCCAGGGTGAATTGAATATCGCGCTCGGGATCGATGTTGTTCAGCGCCCGCAACGTCACCTCGCGCAGGTCTTTCACATCGCAATCCTCGTCCACCACCACAATGCACTTGGTAAACATCGCCTGCCCCAGCGACCAGATCGCGTTCATCACCTTCCGCGCCTGCCCCGGGTACGATTTGCGAATCGAGAGGATCATCAGGTTATGGGCCACGCCTTCGGGAGGCAGGTGGAAATCCACCAGCTCCGGAATCATCATTCGTGCCGCGGGAAGAAAAATGCGCTCCACCGCCAGCGCCATCCATGCGTCCTCCTGCGGAGGCTTGCCCACAATCGTCGCCGCGTAAATCGGGTTCCTGCGATGGGTGATGCACTCGACGTGAAATACCGGGTACAGGTCCTCCAGCGAATAGAATCCCGTGTGATCGCCAAACGGACCCTCCACTCTTAATTCACCAATGTCGATATATCCTTCCAGCACGATTTCCGCGCTTGCCGGGACCTCCAGGTCGCTGGTCTCGCACTTCACCACCTCCAACGGTTTGCCGCGCAAAAATCCCGCAATCATGTACTCCTCGATATCCGGCGGCGCCGGCACAATCGCCGCAAACGTCAGCGCCGGATCGGTGCCAATCGCCACCGCAACGTCCATCCGCCCGTGCACCGGCTTGCCCTGGATGGCGATGCTCCCTCCGCCGCTGCGCGCCATGATGTCCACCGACGAGGTCCTGCCCAGCGTCGGCCCATTCGTGGCCGCCGCCCGCATTAACTCCCGTTGATGCTCCGCCGCGTTCTTGTGCCGCTGCCAGTGCATTCCCGTGCTGGTCGCGTCATACACGTGCATGCGATACATGCCGATGTTGCGCTTGCTCGTGCGCGGATCGCGCGTCATCACGCAGGGCAGCGTAATGAAGCGTCCCCCATCCTGCGGCCAGCATTGCAGAATCGGAAAGTCCAGCAGTGAGAAGTTGTCGCGCCGGATCACTTCCTTGCATGGCCCGCTCGCGACCGGCTTCGGAAACAGGTTTCCCAGCTCGGCCAGCATCGGCAGCATCTTGATTTTTTCCAGCAGACCCTGCGGCGTCTTCACGTCCATCATCTGCTGAATCCGCCCGGCAATCTCATCCAGCGAGTTCGACCCCAGCGCCAGGTTCATGCGCCGCTCCGAGCCAAACTGGTTGATCAGAATCTTGTGCCCCGCGTGCCCCTTCAGGTTTTCAAACAGCAAGGCCGGCCCGCCCGGTCCGCGGCCATCGCGCGCCCCCCACTTCGAGACCCGGTCGGTAATTTCGGTCACTTCCAGCACCGGGTCAACCTCGGCCGTAATGTGCTTCAGTTCGCCGGCCTTTTCCAGCGCCGCAATCCACTCCCGCAAATCGTGATAGGCCACAAGAACTCCTCAATCCCAACCAACAGCAACAAGCGATTATATAGGTGGAAAGCACGCGTCGTGCTTCTGGCACACGGCCTTGGTAGCGGGCAGCTTTGAAACTCTTCCAAAGCAGTGGCGTAAAGCGTAGCCTTTCCGGGGGTGGGACGCGCTGATAAAACCCTGACTAGGCGGAGGTGAACGCGTGCACTGGTACGGTTTGGACTGGACGAACATTCTGCTTGGCACGGCCATGCTTGCCATAATTCCATTTGCGTTCGCCCTCTATGGGGGCTACTTGGCTACCGAGCCAATATCGGACCTCAAGCGCAGGAGAAACATTAAGCTCCAGTTTTGGGGACTGTTTGTGCTCGGAGTCGCGCTGGGCTTTTGGCAGCAATTCAGGGAGGCCGGGCACGACCTGGACCGGGATACAAAGGGGAAATGGGCAGATGCATTAGTAGGTAGCAAGTTTCCCCCCCCATCCCCACCCTACATCGAGCGGGAGAAGGCCCAAGTGATTCCTAGAAGTTACATTACCGCCGATGGGAATTTTCGCTTCCTCGAAAGGCGAGACAAAGATGGGAAACTCCTGCCAGACCAGCACTTGCAGGTGGGGGAAATTCTTGGCTTCAACGTGTACTGGAAAACTACGGGACCCGACCCAATTGAGGTCGTCAGGAGCGCCAGAGGGCTCTACATAGAACCCGACACTGCTCCCAAAACACAAGAGAGTCTGATCGCTGCCTTCAAAGCCGCAATCTCGCACGAGAACAAACTCAAACCGTCAACCATGATGCCTGGGGACGCGAGGTGGTCAACTGCCGTCGCTGTCACTGCCGAAAATAAACCTCTAACAGTAACCGCCGAAGATTTGGCGCGGCTACGCGACGGTACAGAATTCCCGTTCGTAATCGCTGAGGTTACATATAAAGACCATGGGGTGGTACACCATGCGAGATGGTGCCAATGGTTGCAGCCGCCGCCTGACCCGCCCGGAATTTGGCACTTCTGTGATGGCTTCAACAACTCGGATTAGGCCGGGTGCCCACGTTCACCGCACCGCCTTTGCGCGGATCACGTGGGAGGCGACCAACCTCAACTCTTACGGCCTTGCTTTACCCGCGCAAACGCAGAAAAGGCGCGGATCGCTCCGCGCCTCATTCTCCCAACCAGCCATTTCCCTACCGGTATTCTGCCATGATCTTCGCCAGCGTTTCTTTCCCCGGCCGCGTCACTTCCTGCGGCAGCGTTGCCAGCGGATTTTCCGCCAGGTTCAGCATGTCGACAAAATTCGGATGCTCCGCGTCCAGGTAAAACAGCCCCGTCAGCACCTCGTCATTCTCGCGCGCCTCCGCCAACCGCTTCAGCGCCTCGATCCGGTTCGTCGGGTTGAAGTCCTCTTCGATCTTCGTCAGGTGCATCCTTGAGCCATCGTGCAGTGAGATATCCACTCCGCTGCCCGCCTCGTATTCCACGTCGATCTCCGCAAACGACGGAACAAAGTTGATGTCCTGCAGCGGCTCTTCGTGATCCATCATGAACTTGTAACTCTTCGTCGAACCCTCGTGGTCGTTGAAGGTCACGCACGGTGAGATCACGTCCAGCAGCACCGTTCCATTGTGCGCAATCGCCCCCTTCAGCAAGGCGGACAACTGCTTCTTGTCGCCGGAAAAACTGCGGGCCACAAAGGTCGCGCCCAGCTCAATTGCCAGGGCGCAGGTATCAATCCCCGGTAATTCGTTCACCGTGCCGGTCTTCAGCTTCGAACCAAGATCGGCCGTGGCCGAGAACTGTCCCTTCGTCAATCCATACACGCCGTTGTCTTCAATGATGTAAATCATCGGCAGGTTGCGCCGCATCAGGTGGACAAACTGACCCATGCCAATCGACGCCGTATCGCCGTCGCCGCTCACTCCAATGGTGAGCATCCTGCGGTTGGCCACCACCGCGCCGGTGGCAATCGCCGGCATCCGTCCATGGACCGCGTTAAAGCTGTGCGCCCGGCCCAGAAAGTACGCCGGGGTCTTCGACGAGCAGCCGATTCCGCTCACCTTGGCAACCTGCTCGGGCTCAATGCCCATTTCGTAGAACGCATCGATGATGCGCTCGGAGATCGCGTTATGTCCGCAACCCGCACAAAGCGTGGACTTGCTGCCGCGATAGTCGAGCACGCTCAGTCCAATATGGTTGGTCTTGACTACAGCCGGGGTACCCTGTGTGGTGGCCATTACTTCTGCTCCTGCGAAACAATGCTATCGGTGACAAAGCGGGCTTCCAGCGGATGTCCGTCGTAGTGGCGGATACTGCGCAGCTTCACAACCTCGGGCGCCGCAATATCCATCTTGATCAATTGCAGCATCTGCCCGTCGCGGTTCTGGTCCACCACGTACACGCGCTCGTGCGCTTCCATGAACTCCTCCACCGCCGCGCTGAACGGATAGGCGCGCAGGCGCAGGTAATCCGCTGCAATTCCCTGCTCTTCCCGCAGTTGGTCCACCGTCTCCAGCACCGCCCAGTGCGACGAGCCGAAGGCGATGATGCCAACCTTGGCGCCCGCCGTGGTACGCTCCGCAACCGGAGACGGCACCAGGTTGCGGGCCGTGTTCCACTTGTGCTCCAGGCGGTCCAGGTTGTTCACAAAGTCTTCCGGACGTTCCGAGTAAAGCGCATTTTCATTATGTCCGCTGCCGCGCGCAAACCACGACGCATTCGGGTGCGCGGTTCCGGGCAACGTGCGGTAGCCAATGCCATCGCCGTCCACATCCTGGTAGCGCGCAAAGGTTCCCAGCCGGTCCATGTCATCCTTGCTCAAAACCTTGCCCCGGTTCAGCAGTTCCTCCGGGTATGGAAAGGGATCGCTCACCCAGTTGTTCATGCCGATATCCAGATCGCTCATCACGAACAAGGGAGTCTGCAGATGCTCGGCCAGGTCGAACGCCAGGATGCCAAACTCAAAGCATTCGCCAACCGATGCGGGCAGCAACATCGGATGTTTCGTGTCGCCGTGCGAAAGAAACGCCGTTGACAGCAGATCGCCCTGCGCCGTGCGGGTCGGCAATCCGGTCGAGGGGCCAATCCTCTGCACATCCCAGATCACCGCCGGAAGCTCGACGTAGTAGCCCAGGCCGCTAAACTCGGCCATCAGCGAAATTCCCGGACCTGACGTTGCGGTCATCGCGCGGGCGCCCATCCAGGATGCGCCCAGCACCATTCCAATGGCGGCAAGCTCATCCTCCGCCTGCACCACCGCATACGTGGCCTTGCCATCGGCGTCCATCCTGTATTCCCGCAAATAATCGGAAAGCGTCTCCACCAGTGACGACGACGGCGTAATCGGATACCACGGCACCACGGTCACTCCGGCAAACAGCGAGCCCAGGGCTGCCGCCGAGTTGCCGTCGATAATGATCTTGTTCGCGTTCTCATTCATTCGCTCAACCTTGAAGCGGGAACGCGCCAGATTTGCAACCGCGTAGTCGTAGCCGGCGTGGGCCGCGGCCACATTCAGTTCGGTGGCGCGCTTCTTGGCGCTGAACTGCCGGCTGATCGCCTCGTCCACCGCCGTCATCTCCAGCGAAATCAGGTGCGCCATCACCCCTACGTACACCATGTTGCGCAGCAGCTTTTTCAGCTTCGGCTCCGGCGCAACCGACGCCACCAGCTTGTCAAATGGTACCGGGAAGAAAACCAGATCGTCGCGCAGGCTTTGCAGTTTTAGTGGTTCGTCATACAGCACCACGGAACCGGGTTGCAACGGGCGAACATCGCTGGCGGCGCTCTCCGCGTTCATGGCAATCAGAATTTCCGGATCCGGCTTGCGAGCCACGTAGCCGTCTTTGCTGACCCGAATCGTGAACCAGGTCGGAAGCCCGGCAATGTTTGAGGGAAATAAATTCTTACCGCTCACCGGAACGCCCATCTGGAACACAGCCCGCAGAAGAACTGAATTCGCGGACTGCGAGCCGGAGCCGTTCACGGTAGCAATCTGAATGCTGAAATTGTTGACCACCGGCGCACGATCCTGCCGTTTGTCAGTGCCCTGTTTCAGGGCAACGTCCGTACTTGCCATGGAAATTCCATCCTTCGAGACGCACGCAATTGATTAATTTCCCGAGAGTTGCGCGGCCAGACCCCAACATTCTATGTCAGCATTATATGCCCGATCTGTCCGCCGTCAACACTGCGTCCGCCTTCGGCCAACAAGGATACAACTTTTCACCCATTCACGCTTTTTCCTGGGCGCCTCCCGGAGTCCGCCGCGCAACCCAATGTTTCCGCTGGTCATTTTGTCGTGTGTTGCAAAAATTTACCGAGTGTGGTGTTCTGCATCACAGACCCTCGCTTCAGACAGAGTTACCCTGACTTTTCCCAGGCAATTGCCATGAGCAGAGCAGATTCCCGCGCGCTGGTAAATCCGTGGATCGTGACCATCGCCGTGATGCTCGCAACCTTCATGGAGGTGCTGGACACAACTGTCGTCAACGTTTCCATCCCCCATATCTCCGGAAACCTCGGCGCCACCTACGAGGAAGGAACCTGGGTCGTCACCTCGTATCTGGTAGCCAACGCCATCATCCTGCCCATGGCCGGCTGGCTGGCCAACTACTTCGGACGCCGCAATATGCTGCTGGCCTGTGTGGCCGGCTTCTCCCTGGCTTCCCTGCTCTGCGGACTCGCCAGCAGCCTGCCTCAATTGATCGTTTTCCGCGTCTTCCAGGGACTGGCCGGCGGCGGACTGCAACCCCTCGCACAGGCAATCCTGTTTGAAACCTTTCCCAAGGAAAAACACGGACAGGCCATGGCGGCCTACGGACTCGGCATCATCGTCGCACCCATCATCGGCCCCACTCTCGGCGGCTGGATCACGGACAACTACACCTGGCGCTGGATTTTCTACCTCAACATCCCGGTCGGCATCCTTTCCATCATGATGATGGCGCGCTTCGTGCACGATCCGCCTTACATCCGCCGCCAGCGCGATGCCAATGTGGATCTCTGGGGCATCGGCCTGCTTGCCCTCGGCTTGGGATCGCTGCAAATCCTGCTCGACCGCGGACAGATCGAGGACTGGCTGGGCTCGCGCAACATTCGCATCGAGGCCCTGCTCTGCATCGTGGGGCTGCTCTTCTTCGTCATCCGCGAGCTGCGTGTCTCCCATCCCATTGTCGATCTGCGCGCCCTCAAGGATCGCTCTTTCACCGTCGGGGTGTTCCTGATGTCGCTGGTCGGCTTCTGCCTCTATGCCAGCCTGGTCCTGCTCCCTCAATACTTGGAGACCCTGCTCAACTATCCCTCCATGCAGGCCGGGCTCGCCCTCTCGCCGCGCGGCCTGGGATCGTTTACCCTCACTTTTATCGTGGGCGCAATTGCCGCCCGCGTGGACGTCCGCAAGCTCCTCGTCACCGGATTTCTAGTCGCCGCCGGCACCATGTTCATGTTTGCCGGACTCAATCTCAATGCCGGCTACTGGGATGTCTTCTGGCCCCAGGTGATGCAGGGCGGAGCCATGGCCTGCATGTTCATTCCTCTTTCCACCGCCGCCATGTCCCACCTTGCGCGCGAGAAAATGGGCAATGCCACCAGCATTTTCAATCTCATGCGCAACATCGGCGGCAGCGTCGGAATTGCCGTCATGACCACCCTGCTGGCGCGCCGTCAGCAGTTCCATCGGAACCGTCTCGTCGAGCACATCCGCCCCGGCCAGCCGTATGTTTCCGCGGCCCTGCATCAGTTCACCCGCTTCTTCATGCTCAAGGGTTCCGACCCCGTAACCGCCGCCCGCCAGGCCTACGCCGCCGTTTTCCTGCAGTTGCAACAGCAGGCCGCCATGCTCTCCTTTGTCGAGGCATTCAAGGTCATGGGCGTGATTTTCCTCCTCATGATCCCGCTGGCGTTCTTCCTCAAGGACCCCAAGAAACACCGCCTTTCTGCCACCCCGGCGTCAGCCTCCGCACCTCCGCGGGAGACACCCGAACCCGAATTCGTCCAGGTCTGAGGACCCACGCCAATCGCAGACAGCAACGCCCCATCCCTGCGGACGGGGCGTCCCACGCAAATCCTTCCGCCTACTCTTCGCGAAAGTACTGCGCCATCTTTCTGAATTTTTCGTAGCGCGCGTCCAGCAGTTGATCGCTGTTCAACTTCTTCAACTCGGCCAGGTTCGCCGCCAGCACCTTGTCCAGATTTTCCGCCGTGCGCGCGTGGTCCGTATGCGCGCCGCCTTCCGGTTCCGGCACAATTGCGTCGATAATGCCGAAGCCCAGCGAATCCGCCGCGGTGATGTGCATGGCCTCGGCGGCCACGTCCCGCTTGCTGGCGTCGCGCCACATGATCGAGGCGCAGCCCTCCGGCGAAATCACCGAATAGACGCTGTTTTCCAGCATGAACACCCGGTCGCCTACGCCAATGCCCAAGGCTCCGCCCGAGCCGCCCTCGCCCGTCACCGTCACCAGGATCGGAACCCGCAACCGCGACATTTCCCTCAGGTTATGCGCAATCGCCTCGCCCTGTCCGCGTTCCTCCGCGCCCAGTCCGGGATAGGCCCCCGGCGTATCGATAAATGTGAAAATCGTTCGCCCGAACTTCTCCGCAATCTTCATGGCGCGCAGCGCCTTGCGGTAGCCCTCCGGGTTCGGCATGCCGAAGTTGCGGTAGATTTTCTGCTTGGTGTCGCGTCCCTTTTGCGTGCCCACCACCAGGACTTCCTCGCCGTGGTAGCGCGCCATCCCGCAGATCATGGCCGCATCGTCGCCATACGCCCGGTCGCCGTGAATCTCACAGAAGTCGGTGAACATGTGCTGCACAAAGTCCAGCATGTACGGCCGTTGCGGGTGCCGCGCCAGCTCGGTGCGCTGCCACGCGTCGTAGTTCGCCCGCACCTGCCGCCGCAGTCCCTCCACCCGGTCATGCAGGGCCCGGAGTTGTTTCTGCGCCTCTGCATTGCCTTCCGCAACCGTCTCCAGTTGCGCAATCTGGCGTTCGACTTTCTCCAGTTCCTGGTCTGCCTTGCTTCCAGCTTCCATGCTTGCCTTCTCGTCCTAGTCAATCACCTTCACAGAATCCGGACCGCACAACTGCTCCACGCTGTTCATAAACGCCCGGTCGGCACAGACATTATAGCCTTCGGCTTCCATCACCACGACGTACTCGCCCGGTCTGACAAGGTCGAAAAGCACCTTGGCCTCACCCGGCGACCGGGTGAACAGTCCATGCAGCGCGTCCACCGTCTCCGGCAATGCTCCGGGCAGTTGAATCGAGACCCGCAACGAGCGCGGCAGCTTCACCTTGACCTCGTCCAGCGGAGTAATTTCATTGATGAACAGTTTTGGCGCCGCGTCGTCCTCCACCCGCACCGCCGCCTTCACCAGCACCGGAATTTCCAGTTTCACCTTGTCCGCCAGCCGCTTGTAGGCCTCCGGAAACACCGCCGCATCCACCCGCCCGTGCATGTCTTCCAGCACCAGTCCGGCCATCAGGTCGCCCTTCCTGGTCTTGGCAACCCGCACTCCGGTGATCAGTCCGGCCATGGCGATGTCTTCGTTTTTCGGCGTCGAGCGTTTCATCGCCAGCACGTCGCTGCTCTTGATCGCATGCAGGTCCTCGATCTTCTCCTGGTATTTTTCCAGCGGATGCCCGCTGATCCAGAAGCCGAGAATCTCCTTCTCGTTTGCCAGCCGTACCGACTCATCCCAGTCCGGAACATTTGGCAGCCGGTCCGCGGCCTTCGCCGCCGGGTTCGCTTCCTCAAAGATGCCGAACAGTCCGTGTTGTCCCGCCTCGCGGTCGCGCGCGCTTTTCTGCGCCTGCTCCATCGCCTTGTCCAGCACTTCCATCAGTTGCGCCCGCCGTCCCATCGAATCCATCGCGCCGCTCTTGATCAGCGACTCCAGCACGCGCTTGTTCAGCAGCCGCAGGTCCACCTTCTCGCAGAACTCGAAGATGTCCGTGAAGTGCCCATCCTTGCGCGCCGCGACGATCGACGCAATCGCGTTCCCGCCCACGTTCTTCACCGCCGACAGGCCGAAGCGGATCTTGTAGCCTTCCGGAGTGATGATGGGCGTAAAGTTCGATTCAGACTCGTGCACGTCCGGCGCCAGCACCTCGATCCCCATCTCGCGCGCTTCCGCAATGTACTTCACCACGTCCTCGGTCTTGCCCGTCACCGAAGTCAGCAAGGCCGCCATGAACTCCACCGGATAGTGCGTCTTCAAATAGGCCGTGTGATAGGCCACCAGCGCATAGGCCGCCGAGTGCGACTTGTTGAAGCCGTAGCCGGCAAACTCCGCCATCAGGTCAAAGATGTGCCCCGCCTTCTCCGAGGAAAACCGGCGCTCGGCCGCACCCTGCATAAAACGCTCGCGCTGCTTACCCATCTCCGCGGCGTTTTTCTTGCCCATGGCGCGGCGCAGCAGATCGGCTTCGCCCAGCGAGTAACCGGCGATCACGTTGGCAATCTGCATCACCTGTTCCTGGTACACAATCACGCCCAGCGTCTCCTTCAGCAGCCGTTCCAGTTCCGGCAGCATGGAGTCCACTTTCTTGCGTCCCCACTTGCGCTCGATGAAGTCGTCGATCATGCCGCCCTGGATCGGCCCCGGACGGTACAGCGCGTTCAACGCCGTCAGGTCCTCCAGCGACGTCGGCTGATAGCGGCGCAGCACGTCCCGCATGCCATCGGATTCAAACTGGAACACGCCCGAGGTCTGCCCCTTGTGAAAGACCTTCTCGTACGTCTCGGCGTCTTCCATCGGAATCGTCTCCATCACCACGCTTTCGCCCCGCGTCATCCGGATCAGCTTCAGGCAGTCGTCGATGATGGTCAACGTGGTGAGCCCGAGAAAGTCCATCTTCAGCAGGCCCATCTTCTCCACCGCCTTCATGTCGTAGGCGGTCACAATTTCGTCGTTCTTCGTCTTGTACAGCGGCACCAGTTCATCCAGCGGCACCGGCGAGATCACCACCGCGCTGGCGTGTACGCCGGAGTTGCGGACCATGCCCTCCAGCTTCTTCGCCGTATCCACCAGGTTGCGGATCGCCGCATCGTTCGTGTACACGTCCTGGAACGCCGCCACGTCCGCCAGCGCCTTGTCGATCGTCATGCCCGGCGTCCCCGGAATCATTTTGGCGATGCGGTCCACCTCGTTGTACGGCATGTCCAACACGCGTCCCGTGTCCTTGATCGCCGCCTTGGCTGCCAGCGTCCCGAAGGTGATGATCTGCGCCACCTGCTCGCGTCCGTATTTCTCGGTCACATAGTTGATGACCTCGCCGCGCCGGTTCATGCAGAAGTCCACGTCAATGTCCGGCATCGACACGCGCTCCGGATTCAGGAAGCGCTCAAACAGCAGTTCGTGCTGGATCGGATCGATGTCGGTGATGCCCATGGCATAGCCCACCAGCGATCCTGCGGCTGAGCCGCGCCCCGGTCCCACCGGAATCCCACTCTCCCGCGCGTAGCGGATAAAGTCCCACACAATCAGGAAGTATCCCGGAAACTGCATCTGCTTGATGATGGCGATCTCGCGGTTCAAGCGCTCTTCGTAGTCGCCGAAGCTGTGCTTCAGCTTGCCCTGCGCGGTCAACTCGCGCAGCAGGTTCATGCGCCGCGCCATGCCCTCGCGCGCAATCCGCTCAAAGTAGCTGTCGATCGTCTCGCCTTCCGGCACGTCGAACTTCGGAAACGGATTCTTGATCTTTTCCAGCCTCAGGTTGCAGCGCTCGGCAATCCCAACGGTGCGCCGTAGTACCTGCTCGTATCCCTGGAAGACCTTCCCCATCTCCTCGCTGCTCTTCACAAAGAACTGGTTGGTCTGGAACTTCATGCGGTTCGGATCGGCAATCGACTTGCCCGTCTGGATGCAGATCATCGCGTCCTGCGCCAGGCAATCGTCCTCGCAGATGTAGTGGCTGTCGTTGGTGGCCACCATCGGAATGTCGAGATCCTGCTCCAGCCGGAACAGGTCTTTCTGAATGCGCTTTTCCTCGGCCAGTCCCTGGTCCTGTATTTCGAGGAAGAAATTTCCCCGCCCAAAAATATCTTCCAGCGTCTTGGCCGCCGTGCGCGCCGCTTGGTACTTGCCTTCCGTCAGCCGCTCCGCCACCTCGCCCTTCAAACACGCCGACAGCCCAATCAGTCCTTCGGCGTGCTCGGCCAGGTAGCGCTTGCTCACCCTCGGCTTGTAGTAAAAACCGTGCAGCGAGGCTTCCGAACATATCTTCGTCAGGTTCTTGTAGCCCACCGCGTTCTCGGCCAGAACGATCAGGTGGTTGTAGCTATCCCCCTGCGGATCGGTGCGATGATCTTCCTTTTTGCAGACATACAGCTCGCAGCCGAGGATCGGCTTGACCCCGGCCTCCTGCGCATCGCTGAAAAAGTGCACCGCGCCGAAGATGTTGCCGTGATCCGTCATGGCGACGGCGGGCATGTCCAGTTCCTTGGCGCGCTTGCACAGTAGTTTGGTGTCGCACGCGCCGTCCAGCATGGAGTAGTCGGTATGAAGATGCAGATGAACAAAATCGGAAGACATGGCTATCGCCGATTGTACCGCGCAGCCGGCAGCCAGGCAGCAACGTGGATGAGGAAATCCTTCCGCGCGCCGCCCGCATCATCTCGAAGACAAAGCTCGCTTGCGTCTCCAGAAGATTGATTCGTGGCGCCACCGCGCGGCCACCTTGAACCCTTACAGGTTGACCCGGCATCCCCGCCGTGAGCCAGGCAAAATAAACGCACGATTGCCTAATGTACTAATAGCATATTCGCTAATGGGTACCTCGGCAGGCAATCCTTCCGCACCTGCGCAAGGATTAACCAACATCTAAACTTTCGCTTCCAAACGATTGCCTTTAAAGACAATCGTCGCCCTGCTTGTGGCCCCGCCGCCCGGAGCCCAATAGCCCCCGGCGGTCTGGCACGGCGGAATCGAAACCCTCTACTGCGCGTGATGCCTGCGTGCGTAGGCGCGCAGCTCGGTGACAATTTCCTCGGCAGCCTTGCTCGCCCGCGCAAACTCGCCTGGCGGAAAGCTGATGGCGCCGACGCGCGCATGTCCGCCGCCGCCATAGCGCTCGCAGATCTTTGCCAGGTTGATCAGGTTCTCCGCCCCGGTCCAGGGGTTCGAGCCGACGGAGATTTTCACCCGGAAGCTGCTCTTGCTCAGCCCCACGCTGTACACGCTTTCCGGATGCAGATAGTAGGGTATGAATTTGTTGTAGCCCTCCAGGTCATATCCGGTCACGTCGAAGAAGATGGTCTGCGCGACGCACTGGCTGTGTTTGCGGATGACTTCGATCGAACGCCGGTGCCGCTCCAGCAGCGGCGGAATCTGGGTGGCGACAAACGGCGTGGCCACAATCTCCTCCAGCGAACGATACGCAAGCAGCTCGATCAGCCGCGGAATAAACCCCGGCTCCTGGTTCGCCTCGATGGCCATGGTGATGCGCATCGCCGGTTCCTGCATGGCGACCGCAACCTCGGCGCTCTGGTAGCAGGCTCCATCCACAATGTCTGCCCACTCCACCAGTTCCTCCACCGGCGCCGTGTCAAAGCCGAAGCGGCTCTGCGCCACCGTAGCCAGGAACTTTGTACAGGACTTGAAATCGGGATCGAAGAACTTGGTGTTGCTCGGCTCGCGCTCAAAGTGCTCGCGATCCTCCTCGGTGAGAAACGCGCTCTCGTGATGATCGAACCACCACGTCAGCTTCTCCGAGGCCAGGTACTTGAAATCGACGATGGCGTTTTCGTCTCCGCTGAAGTCCTCCAGGTTGAACAGCGCTTCGGCGCGATGTAGCAATCCCTGGTATTGGAATTCCGCGTCGCGGCGAATGCGCTCGCGGTAGAAACGCGTAAACAGCGAGGCCGAGCAAGCCCCGTCAAAACATCTCTCGTGATAAAAAACCTTGATGATCAATGATTCCCTTTCTATTAAGACTGACGTCGAGCCGCACCGCAGCGCGCCGCACCGGTGCAAGCAAAGCCCTTAGAAATAAATGTTTTAGAGGGCAGCTGTCAAGCTCACGGGCGGCGGCGATCCATGCGGCTGCGCGGCCGGCCGGCCCTAGCGCGGGCCACGCGGTCCCGGCTTCTTTGTCTGGCACTCGCCGCAGACGCCGTAGATCTGGAAGGTATGGCGGGTCGTGGCGTAGTGGTGTTTGCGCCCTATCTCCTGCTCCACCTTTTCGATTTCGGGCGAAAAAAACTCCACTGATGCGCCGCACTCAGTGCAGACCATGTGGTGATGGTTGCGCCGGTTGTACCTGTGCTCGTAGCGGGTTACGCCGTCGTGGAAGGCCACCTCGCTAGCCAGGCCGCACTCGGCCAGCAGCTTCAGAGTGCGGTAGACCGTGGTAAAGCCGACGCGGGAATCGCTGCGCTTGACCAGGTGGTGCAGCTCTTCGGTCGAAAGATGCTCGTGGGTTTCCAGAAATGCACGCAGAATGGCGTCGCGCTGCCCCGTGTGCTTCAGCCCAACGCGCTTCAAATGACCATTGAAAATCTCTTCGGCCTCACGGATTGACTCGTCTGAAAGCTCCGGATAATCATCAACGCGTTTTGGCAGGGTGATCATAAGTTGCAAGCCAACCAAAGAAGCATACCATTGGATGCGGCTTCCGCTTTGATATTCTAAGCACGCACTCTCAATCTACTGGAGGAACAAGTGGCGGCCGACAAATTTGAGGTAGGCCTGGTACAGATGTCTTGTTCGCCGGAGCCGGACGAAAACCTGGAGCGCGCCATGGCGCATGTGCGCGAGGCGGCGCGCCGGGGCGCCGCGGTCATCTGCCTGCCGGAGCTTTTCCTTACCCAGTATTTCTGCCAGCGTGAGGATACTTCCCTATTCGATTTGGCCGAGCCGATTCCGGGGCCCAGCACCATGCATTTCTGCCACCTGGCCCGCGAGTTGCACGTTGCCGTCGTGGTTTCCCTTTTTGAGCGGCGCGCTCCTGGGCTTTATCACAACACTGCCGTCATCATCGGCAGCGATGGCGAGATCCGCGGGATCTACCGCAAAATGCACATCCCCGACGATCCACTCTTCTACGAAAAGTACTATTTCACGCCGGGCGACCTGGGGTTCAAGAGCTTCGATCTGGAAGAAGGCTCGGTGGGGACGCTGGTCTGCTGGGACCAGTGGTATCCAGAGGGCGCGCGGCTGACCGCCCTTGCGGGCGCGAACGTCATCTTTTACCCTACCGCCATTGGCTGGCATCCGGCGGAAAAGCAGGAGTGGGGCGCGGCACAATACGATGCCTGGTTCACCATCCAGCGATCGCACGCCATCGCCAACGGAGTTTTTGTCGGCGCGGTCAATCGCGTGGGCCACGAGGCGGGCAACGTTCGCGGCAACCAGGTGGTGGGCGCGGGACTTGATTTCTGGGGCGGCTCGTTCCTGGCCGATCCCTTTGGCCGAATCCTGGCCCAGGCGTCGCACGACAAGGAAGAGATACTGCTGGGCACCGTGGACGTGAAGCTGCAGGAAGAGATTCGCCGCAACTGGCCTTTCTTGCGCGACCGCCGCATCGACGCCTACGGGCCGATCACGCAGAGGTTCGGAAAGTAGATGACACCCAAGAGTGCAGCGAAGCGCCGGCAGCCCGGCGCGCCCGTGTTATCCGCCTCCTCGACCCTGGCGGCAGCCGTCTCCCCGGCCGCACTTGGCTACCGCATGCCCGCCGAGTGGGAGCCGCAACGGGCGACCTGGCTGGCCTGGCCGCATAATCGTACCGACTGGCCTGGAAAATTTGAGCCGATTCCTTATGTTTACGCCGAAATCGTCCGCCACCTGGCACGCGCCGCGCGCGTTGAAGTGATCGTAAACGACGGCGCGGCCGAGTCCCGGGCGCGCACTATATTGACACATGCAAATGTACTGCCTGCCCTGGATGCGCGCATCGCATTTCACTACTGGGCCACCAATCGCGGCTGGCTGCGCGACTCCGGACCCATCTTCGTGCGGAACAAGGCGGGCAGCGTCGCGCTCACCAATTGGAAATTCAATGCCTGGGCCAAGTACGGAAACTGGCGGCTGGACGATACGCTTCCGGAGAAAATTGCGGAGCTGCGCGGCTGCCGGAGCTTTGAGGCAACGGTCGAAGCTGGCGCCCGGGATTCTTCGGGCGTGCGGCAGATGGTTCTCGAAGGCGGATCGATTGACGTGAACGGACGCGGCCTGCTGCTAACCACCGAGGAGTGCCTGCTGAGCCCGGTGCAGCAGCGCAATCCGGGAATGACGCGCGCGCAGATCGAAGCCGCGCTGCGGCGGATGCTGGGAGTGAAAAAAATCCTGTGGCTGGAAGGCGGCATTGTCGGCGATGACACCCACGGCCACGTCGATGACATTGCGCGATTTGTCGGTCCGCGCACGGTCCTGGCCGCCACCGAGGCCGACCCGGCGGACCCCAATCACCTACCCCTCCAGCAAAACCTGAAGCGCCTGAGAAAAATGACGGATACCGCAGGCAGAGCGCTGGAGATTATTGCTCTGCCCATGCCATCGCCCAAGGTCTTCAAAGGGCAACGCGTACCCGCCAGCTACGCCAACTTCTACATCTCAAACCGGACGGTCCTGGTTCCCACATTCGACGACGCCAGTGACCTGAAGGCCCTAAACATTATTCAGCAGGCGCTTCCCAGGCACACGATCGTGCCCATCTACAGCGGCGATCTGATCTGGGGGCTGGGAGCGATTCACTGCATGACGCAGCAGGAACCGGCGGGAGGCTGAGCGCGGCGACCGATGCCCAGGGACGATGAAATCCGCGGCAGCGTCGCCGGGTTCGACGAGCGCTGGATGGAAGAGGCGCTGCGCCTGGCGCGGCTGGCCGAGGTTGCCGGTGAGGTCCCGGTCGGCGCGGTCGTGGTCTGCGAAGGACGCGGCATTCGCCAGAAAGTCGCCGGTCAGGAAATTGTGGGGCGCGGCTGGAACCAGGTGGTCTCGCGCAACGATCCATGCGCACATGCGGAGATCCTGGCCCTCGCTGACGCCGCCCGCACGCTGGGCAACTACCGCCTCAGCGGCTGCCGACTTTATGTCACCCTGGAGCCCTGCGCCATGTGCGCCGGGGCGATCATGCACGCGCGAATCGCGCGCCTGGTTTTCGGCGCGCGCGATCCCAAGGCCGGTGCCGCCGGCGGCATCATGCAGGTCATCAACCATCCCCGTCTCAACCACCGCGTGGAGGTTGCCGAAGGCGTGTTGGCAGGCCGCTGCATGGAAATTCTGCGGGCGTTCTTCCGGGAGCGCAGAGGCTAGCTAGCGGGGATCGCGAGACACGAAACTTTCCTACAACTTCACGTTCGCGGCGATCAACGCATCCAGTTTGGCAAACAGCTCCTGGTTCGAAGTCTTCGGATATCCCGCAAGCTTTTCGCGGAAGTGCGGCAGATTGCCGAGGAATGATTCCACCCGCTGTTCGGTCAACTCTTCCCAAAAGGCGCCATAACCGGTGCGATCCAGCCAGAAGGCATTGAATATCTGCTCGAACTGGTTCCGAACCGGAACCGCGAGGTACGGCTTGCCGAGACGCAGCGCCTCGGTCACCAGGGAGAATCCAGCGTTGGCGATGATCGCCTGGGCGCGGACCAGGTCCTGCAGAAAAGTTTCAACGCCAGGTTTCTTGTACAGAATGTTTCCCTCGCGGCCTTCGCGTCCAAAGCCGTAGGCGACGAACTCGCTGCGCACCCCGGCAAGCACTTTGACCAGCGCGGGCGCGGGTGAAGTGACATAGACGAGAATCGGACCCTGGGCGCTGGGCACGGCATCCAGAATCTGCTGCCGCAGGATGGGCGGCACCAGTTCGGAGTTGCTGCGGCGTCCCGGCGCATCGAAAAACGAGGTCACCAGGTAGTGCGTGGCAAAGGGTGTCATCATCCGCGTCAGCAGTCTGGCGGCGGCGGCGTCGGTGCGGTAACGGTGCGGAGTGGCCACGCTGAAGTGGGTGAGGATGTGCTGATTGTCGATGGAGATGACAGGCAGAGCGCAGCGGCGCCCGACGCGGCAGGTTAGCGGCTCAAAGTCGGTGATGACCAGTTCGATGGCGCGCTCGCCGATGACCCGCTTCAGTTCCCGCAGGCTGCGCGTGGCTTTCGGCGCCTGGAAGAGATTGCGTGCCAGGGTGCGGTTGTAGCGCACCTGGTTATTCACATAAGTGAAGCGGAATCCGTGTATCTCCAACATTTCACAGATGTCGCTGAGGTTGCGCAGGCCTCGGTCAAACGATGCGCCGACCACCGTATGTCCGTGGCGCTGCAGGTGCAGAATGATCTCGCGTGAGCGGGTCGAATGCCCCGCGCCCTCGCCGTTGACTCCGTACAGGATATTGGCCATCGCTGGCTGAAAGTATATCCAGCGGGGCGCGCCGCGGCAAAATCCCTTGTGGCAGGGGTGATAATGTTCAGGTGCGGGCTTGGGTGAGGCGCCATGGCAGAGACTTCGAATCAGATTAAGATGCAACGCACGGAGCCGCTCTGGGCGGCAGCCGATCAGCAGGAGCGCCTGCTGGAACTGACTGCCCCGACCGGGGACAGCCGCAAAGAGCTTCCGCTTCGCCGCGACGTGCGTTCGCTGGGGGTTCTGCTGGGACGGGTGGTGCGGGAGCAGGCTGGAGCGCGCGTCTTCGATGCCGTGGAGCTTTTGCGCAACCTGCTCATCAGCCATCGCGAGCAGGGTTCGCTGGTTCCTTCCGCCGTGGGTGGACTGCAGCAAGCGCATCAGATGGTTTCGAATCTGGACGTGGCCACTGCTTATCTGGTCTGCAAGGCGTTTTCGCTTTTCTTTGAACTTTCAAACATGGCGGAAACCAATCATCGCAAGCGCCGCCGGCGCGCCGCACAACTGGGCGAGCAAACTCCCCTGCCCGGGACTCTGCACGGTGTGCTGCTGCGCATGAAAGAGTCCGGCACATCCGCCCAGGATGCTCTGAAGCTGCTGTCGGCCATCCGCGTGGAGCCGGTCTTTACCGCGCATCCAACCGAGATGACCCGGCAGACAATCCTGCGCAAGCGGCTGCGAATCGCTCACCAGCTCGAACTGCTCGACATCCTGCCACTCTCGCCTGAATTTGCCGCCGACTGTGAAGAAAACATCATGACCGAGGTCGCGGCCATGTGGCAGACCGACGATGTGCGGCTCAGGAAACCCACTGTCGCCGACGAAATCCGTACCGGCGTGCGTTATTATCCGCTCTCGCTCTTTGCAACCCTGCCCAAACTCTACGAAGAGCTGGGCGCGGCTTTCTACGCCGTCTACGGAGAATCGCTGGACGCGCCGCAGATGCCGATCATGCTGAGCTTCGGCTCCTGGATTGGCGGCGATCGCGATGGGAATCCTTTTGTCACCGCGGACTCCACCCGCGAGGCGCTGGCCTTTGCCCGCGACGTTGTCCTGGAACACTACATTGCCGAGACTCAACTGCTGGCGCGCCGCCTCAGTGTCTCCCGCCACCAGGTACCGGCCTCGGCCGAGGTGGGCTTGCGGATCGCCACCTACGCCAATGACACCGGCGCGGCGGCCCAGATGCAGCGCTCTCCGGAAACAGAGTGGTACCGCACCTTGCTGCTGCTGATCGCGGCTCGCCTGGAGCGCATGCGGGTGGGAGGGGAAGGTTACGAGTCGGCCGCGGAATTTGAAGCCGACCTGCTCACCATTCGTCACAGCCTTTGCGCCAATAACGCCGAACGTCTGGCCCGCCGCATGCTCGATCCGTTGCTGCTCAAGGTTCGTACCTTCGGTTTCCACCTGCAAACGCTGGATATCCGCCAGCACGCCGCGGTACACGCCGAGGCTATCCGCGAACTGGCGGCGAAGAGCGACCCCCTGGCGCCGGGAATCGCCTGCGAACTTTCCGAGGCAAGCCAGTCGCTGGCCGAGACCCTGCGCACGGTCGCCGCTGAAAAGGCCCGCGCGCCTGAGTCGATCCAACGCTACGTAATCAGCGGCGCGGAGAAGAGCGAGGATACCCTCGCCGTAATCCGGCTGGCGGCGTTGTACGGCGTCAAAGTAGCCGCCCATGATGGCGGCACCGGGCTGATGCCGGTGCCACTGTTTGAGTCCATCCAGGCATTACGTCAATCCGCCGACATCATGCGCACCCTGTGGAGCCATTCCGAGTATCGCCCCCTGCTGGATTCCTGGAACGGCTGGCAGGAGGTGATGCTGGGCTACTCGGACAGCAATAAGGATGGCGGTATGTTGACCAGCACCTGGGAACTTTACAAGGCGCATCGTGCGCTGCATCAACTGGCGCGCGAGCAGCAGGTTAAGCTGCGCATTTTCCATGGCCGGGGCGGCACCGTGGGACGCGGCGGCGGACCCACTCACGCGGCCATCATGGCGCAGCCGGCGGGCGACTTCACGGGCGCCATCCGCATCACCGAACAGGGCGAGGTGCTCAACTGGAAGTATCTCGATCCGGTGCTGGCCGAGTGGAATCTGGAGGTGATGGTGGCGGCCGCCTTGGGTGCACTGGCTCGTCCCAACGGCGAGCAACCCGGCGCCGAGTTGCAATGGCACCCTGCGATGGAGGAAATGTCCGCCAGCGCGTATGCCTATTATCGTTGCAACATTGCGGAGAATCCCGAGGTGCTGCAATACTTCGACGAAGCTACCCCGGTCAACGAGCTGGAGTTGGCTCGAATCGGCTCACGTCCCGCGCGCCGCAGCGCAAACCGCTCGCTGAACGATCTGCGCGCCATTCCCTGGGTCTTCGGCTGGATGCAAAGCCGCCACGCCTTGCCTGCCTGGTTTGGCATCGGCTACGCACTGGAGCGGTTTGCCGCTTGCGGAGAACGCAACGCGACCGAGTTGAAGCGCATGGCGCGCCAGTTCCCTCTGTTCACCGAAATGATCCGCAACGTGGAGCTGGCGATGGCAAAAGCCGACCTCTCGATTGCCCGCCTCTATTCCACCCTGGTGCGTGACCGCGCCCTCGGCGAGCGCGTCTTCACCATGCTTTCGGCCGAGTTCGAGCGCGCCCGCCGCGCCGTACTCTGGCTCACCGGCCAGGAGGTACTGCTGGAACGAAACCCGGTGCTGCTGCAATCGATCAAGCGGCGCAATCCCTACGTCGATCCGCTAAGCCTGATCCAGGTGGAGTTGTTGCGCCGCAAACGCAACGGCGAATCAAGCGAAGACCTCAACTACGCCCTGGGTGCAACCATGAACGGGATCGCCGCCGGACTGCACAATACCGGTTGATTCCAGATGCATCCCGCGCTGCCAGAAAAAATCCGCTCCCGACACAGATGGGAGCGGAGAGAATAGAAACGAAAGTAAGACATCATTCCCGCACAGGATGAAAGAAACAGACTCCGTCAACCGGCGGCGAGGCGTAACCCCCGCCAATCTCTAGTTCCGCGCGCTTTCCTTGTACGCGTTCAAAAGTACATCCACCGGATGCATAGCCTTTACGCCGGTGCCATGCTCGATCTGCATCTGGCAAGTGGCGCACTCGGTCACCACGGCTTGCGGCGCGTTGTTGCGAATGCTTTCAAACAGCTCGCTGCCCACTTTCATCGAAACCGGATACTTCTCCTCTTTGAAGCCAAAGGTCCCGGACATTCCGCAGCAGCCCGAGTTCAGATCCACAATTTCAACTCCGGGAACCTGCCGCAGCAGGTTGTACCACGGACGTCCCATGCCTTGCGACTTCTGATGGCACGGCGCGTGATAGGCGAGCTTTAGCTTGGTGGCTGCCGGCTCGAAGCGGGTGTTCAGCTTGCCCGCGTCCTGCTGGGCCACCAGCAGTTCGCCCAGATCGAACGTGTTAGCAGCAATTCTTTCAGCCTTCTTCTCCAGCTCGGCATCGCCCTCCAGCAGGTTGGCAAAACCGGTCTTGAGCATGTGTCCGCAGCTGGAGCAGGCGGTAACGATCTTTGCTCCGGCATCCACGGCCTCCACCATGCTGTTGACGTTGGCCTCGGCGCGCTTGCGCGCTTCTACGGCATCGCCATTTGCCAGCGACGGAACCCCGCAACATCCGGTGGACGCAACCTCTGGATTGAAGCCGTTGAGTTGCAGCAGTTGTAACGCGTGGCAGCCCAGTTCCGGATCGTTGTACTGAATATAGCAACCGGGAAAGAACACAACGCGCTCGCCCTGCTTCGCCGTTCCATCGGCGGGAGTGCGGATGGAGGAACTTTTGTAACTCGGGAAGCGGCGTTCCGGCGTGATCTTCATCGCCGCAGACATAGCCCCGCGAACCGGATGGAGTCCCAGCGCAAAATTACTGATTCCCGGCGCAATCGTCATCAGCTTGCCCAGCAGCCCTGGACGCGCAAACCACCAGTCGCGCATTTTGCGGACCGGAGTCTTCTTGTGCAAGGCCTTGGCCCGCGCAATCAGCTCGGAGACGTTCACCTCACTGGGACAAGCCAGGTCACAGCGATGGCAGCCCAGGCAATATTCGAGCCAATCCGTATCGCACTCGATCCCCTCACGCCGCATTCGCTCCAGTTCGGGACCCAGACGCTTGGGACCGGGATAAGCCGGATGTGCCGTAACCATCGGACAAGCCGTGTTGCAGTCCGCGCATTTTAAACAGTTGTCTAGCGAGATGTCATCCTTGCGCATATTGAACTCCTACTCCTGCCGCGAGCATCCCGCTGGCGTAGCCGGTGAGAATTGCCATGGCGTTGCCGCCGCGCGCCGTACTGTTGTGCAGAACCGCTCCGGCAGCATAAAGATTGTCCGCGATGACCGCCCCGGTTGAATCCAGGGGGTGAAGGTCGCGGTTGACGCCAAACGAAGATGCGCCCAATAGTCTCCCGGAAAATGGCCCGGTGGCGAGTATCAGCGTCTCCGACGAGAGATGAAGCGGCCTTGCCGGGGCCTCCAGCAGAACGCCCTTGAAGTGCCCGTTTTCAATCTGTACCTGTTGAATCGGGAAACCGGTGAAGACTTCCACTCCAGCCTTGCGCAGGCGCGCTTCAAGACGATTGAACAGTCTCATGCCCGGAATCGAAGGCGGCAACGTAGCCATCTCACAGATCAGGCAGCCCAGTTGATTCTCCATCCATTCGATTTCGATCTGTCCCGACTTGAGTCCGAGGATTCCCGGCAGGAGGATGGCGTTTGCCTTCGCGGCAATCGGCTTCAATGCATCCCTCAGCTCCTCGCGGAAGTGAACATCGCGGTCATAGCGATTGCCGAACTGCAGGGTTCCCGGAAACGTGCCCTCCTCGACCGAAAGCTCAATTTCATAGGCGGTGTACTTGGCGCCTCGATCGAGCTTGCTGGCGTGATAGGCCAACCGCTCCGCCGCATAGTTGCTATCGAAGGTAGACAGTCCGCGGATTCCCACGACGGCCACCTGGCTGGCAGCCGACGGATCTCCGTTCCACATATAAAACGGCGCCAGCGAAACCGTCTGGAAACTGCCGAGAATGGTTGGAACCAGACGCTTTTCATCCAGCCCGCCACGGAAACCGCATCCCGCAAGCTCGGTAAACCCGCGGAAGAACCCAATGGCGTCCTCCAGCGAAGGTGTATTGCGATCGATTCCCTCCACCTCGACGCAGCCGGCGCCGAGCACAAATGAACCGGGTCCCGTACTAACCAGTGCGACCCTAAGTCCGCGACTGGCCGCCACTGCCGCGCCTGTGATTCCGGCGGTCCCGGCCCCAGCTACGATGACATCAAAATGATTACTTGCCACGTTCTTCACCTACCTTCCTGGTCGTGAAAGTTGTAGGCTACCCCGAACAGGTCGTGGCTCAGGTAGAGCTGCTCGACCTGCTTGCCCTGGTGGATCCAGGACTGCCCCTTCCAACGCTGATCCAGATAGCATTCGAATTGTCTCGAGGCTTCGGCAGCGTTCCAGCGACCAGTCTGGTAACCGGCTAACATCGCCTTGAAGCCGCAAAATGTTCCCTGGCACGGACCAAAGCCCAGCCGCGTGCGTCGTCCCACGTCGCTGATCGTCTTGGCCGGGAGGGAAGTTTCCGTTCCCAGCGCAAACTCCAGCTCGGCGCGGGTCACTAGTTCGCACTCGCAGACTACTTCGGCCAATTCGGGACGAGCTTGGATGGCGCTCACGATCTTGGCCAAGTTCGATCCCTGCCGCCGGTGTGTTTTCTCCACAACCGGAAGCGGAAGCAGTGCGTGAGCCGCGCGTAACGACGCTGCGTCGTTCCCTGGACGCAGCAGAACTTCGTGCGTCGTGCAGGGCACGTTCACCCCTAGCTTTTCGGCAATCAGGTTGCAGACTGCCTTGGCCATCATCCGGTAGGTGGTCAACTTGCCGCCAACAATGGAGACAAATCCCTTTACGGTCGCCTCATGATCCAGCAAGGCAAATCCGCGGCTGATCTCGCGGCCTCCCGCGCCGCTGACGCTGGGGGGAACGTAGAGCGGCCGGACTCCGCAGAAGATGCGCAGCACGCGCGCCTCCGCCAATGCCGGCATCAACTCGGTTCCAAGCTCCATCAAGTGCTGAATCTCTTCCTCGGAAACGGTCAACCCTTCCGGCCCCGGCACGGTGATCGAACTGGTGCCAAGGATGCACACCGGCCCTGACGGGACCAAAATGTCGGCATCACCGGGCTTGCGGCAGCGATTGATCACCCGCTTTGACAGCCTGTGATTGAGCACCAGCAGCGTGCCCTTGTCGCACCGCACTGGAACCTCGACGCCTGCCAGCTCGGCCACCCTCTGCGCCCAGCCACCGGCGGCGTTGATCACAATCTCGCACCCGATGTAGCCTTCCTCCCCGGTGAGCGTATCAAGGTAGCGGACACCCTTGACCCGTCCGTTTTCGATATCAATCCCCTTGACCGCACAGTAGGTCTTAAACTGCGCTCCGCGTGCCACGGCCGATTCAATATTGGACTGGGTCAGCAGAAAAACGTCGATGTGGGCGTCGGGACAAGTGAATGCGCCGAGTATGTCTGTGGGCAGGTTCGGTTCCAGCGCCAGTGCAGCATCGGCGGAGAGCCGCTCGGTGGGAAGATCAATCTTCTTACAGGCCTCAAACCACTGTTCGAAAAATTTCGGATCGTCCTGGCGGCATTCGACGAACAGCCCGCCGGTATCTTCAACACAATGCGGCGCAATGTGTCGGATGATTCTGTTTTCGGCAACGCACTCTTTTGCCGCCTCGGCATCCTTTACTACATAGCGCCCTCCCGAATGCAAAAGACCATGGCAGCGTCCGGTAGCTCCATTGGCCAGGTCTCCTTGCTCCAGAAGAATCGCGGATATCCCGCGCAGCGCCAAGTCCCAGAGGATGCCGGCGCCAGTTGCGCCGCCACCTATAATTACGACTTGCGTCTTTTCCATAACTTCCCCTCTACGGTCAAACCTGCGGGGCTCCATGTCTCTGCACGGATGACTCGCATCCATGCGTCCAAGCGGGGGTGAACCCCGCACGAAGCATTCCCGACTGGGTGGATGAAGGCCTGCTGAGGAAGGTAAGCGCTCTCACGCACTTCGCATACGCATCTGGGTCGCTGCCATACGTCGTCGCATCAAAAGAGACGCCACACAGTAAGGACGAGAGCTATGAGTAGCTTACGCTCTGAATAGGAGACTCGCTCTTGGGGAGCGGTTAGCATTGCAGGGCGCCAGCCGCAATTTCCGATAAACTCGCATCCCGGATGCCAAAGGCTTTCCCGGTGTCGATCCCTAGCGGCATTCAGTCCCCCGCACGTGCTGTCTCATGAACTCTTCACGTTGCGGTCTGGGAAAATCCAACCGATAAAAGATTGAGGCTCCACCCCTCAAAAGTCAACGAAATAATGAGCCTAAATCAAGCATTCTCGGAGGGTTCGAGTGTCCTCCCGCCACCTGGACATGTCCAGCAGCGGACAATCGCCGGAACCGTTCCAACCTCGCGGAGAGGCCACGGTCCTTCCCCGCTGACCGATTCTCCCGGAAGCGACTTGCAATACGACGATAAGGAAAACAGATGCCTCAAGGCCCCGGATTTCGTATATACTTCGGGACGTAGCTTGCCAGATAAACCTGCACCCCATGTCGCCCGCCGGACATGTTACGGGAGGCTACTTGCTGCAGTATCCGCGCTGAATCCCAATCGGGCGCGATCGGAGGATTCAATATGTCGTCTTCTGCGCGATCGTTGCTACATGCCCTACCCAAGGATGGGTCACACAAGACAAATGGTAGTGGCCACGGATTTGCAAAAACGGAACTCGAGCCGCTAGCACGTTTGTTGGCCGAGACCCCGATCATCCCAGCCATTCGCAATCCCGAACATCTGGATGCGGCGCTTGCCGCCCACGGGAAAGTAATCTATTTTCTTTGCGGCGATCCAGAGAACATCGTGGACCTGCTGCAAAGAACTTTGGCGGGCGGCAAGTTGCCCATCGTTAACATGGATTTGCTGAGCGGATTCTCGCGCGATGCCGCAGCTCTCTCTTATCTCCAGAAACGCGGTCTGGGAGGAATCATCTCCACCCATCATGAATCGTTCCGCCATGCCCACGCCCTTGGCATGTATGTCGTCCAGCGAACTTTTCTGCTCGACCGCGGAGCCATGGAAAGTGTTGCCAACCAGCTCAAGAGTACATCTGCGGATGCACTCGAAGTTCTGCCGGCCCTCGCCGCGCCGCGCCTTGTGGAATCGCTCCGCAGTCTTCGTCCCGAGATGCCCCTGGTGGGCGGCGGACTGATCCAGTCGATGCGCGAGATCGAAGAACTGCTCGCCCAAGGCCTGTGTTCGGTTTCCGTCAGCAATACCCAGTTCTGGATTCCATAAACTGGTTTGAATTCAATTCTTTAGGCTCACCTCTGCAGGGAAGCGTGATTTCCCACCCGGAACTTGTTTTGTTCCGGTGGATCTGGTTGCGTTTGAATTCGTGGACTGCATTGCTTTTCGCTGGTTGATGCCGCATAATTTGAGGGAATCTCCCCGGACGGCTTGCTTTGCTGAACCTGCCAAATACGATCACGCTGAGCAGAATCGCCTGTATCCCTTTCTTGATCTGGGTTCTCTCCAGCAGCATCTTCCCTCCCGGCGAGCAGGAACTGCTGGCCGCCGGAATCTTCATCCTTGCCTCGATTACCGACGCACTCGACGGCTACCTGGCCCGCAAGAACGCCCAGATCAGCAGCATGGGAATCCTGCTCGACCCCATGGCAGACAAGCTCCTGGTGGCTGCCGGACTGATCCTGCTGGTCCGCTTCACGCCCAACCTCATGCCGCCCTGGATCGTGGTCCTGGTGTTGGGACGCGACTTTCTGATCAGCGGACTGCGCAGCGTCGCCGCAACCGAAGGGTTTGCGATCCAAGCGCGCGAGCTGGGAAAGCTGAAGACGGTTCTGCAGATTGTGGCCGTCGTCGCTGCGATTCTCGCTCACCGCTGGTATGAGTGGAATTTTTTCGGTTTCATCTTCGGAGTTGAACTGATCGCGCATATTGCGATCTGGTTCATGCTCGTTGTATCGCTGCTTTCCGCAGTCGATTACTTCATCGTTTTTTGGGATCGCGTCGATCATTCCGCGCGCAGCCGTCAGACCCCCGGCGTCCCAGCAAAATAGGGAGCCGCGGGGCCAGCGCCCATCGCATGACCTCCTGCGATTACTTCCCTTCCAGCACCTGCAGCACGCCCTTCATGAAATAAGGCAGGTCATCCGGATTTCGGCTGCTCACAAAATGACGGTCCACCACTACCGGCGCGCTTTCAAAAATGGCCCCGGCATTCACAAGGTCGTCCTTGATTCCAAGGCTGCCGGTTACTTTCACGCCCTTGTAAACTCCGCCCGAAATTGCCATCCATCCGCCATGGCAGATCGCCGCAACCAGTTTCCCCGACTGATGGAACTCGGCGATCAGGCTTTTCACTTTGGCTTCACGCCGCAATTTGTCCGGAGCCCATCCTCCCACCAGCACAACTCCCGCAAAGTCGGCCGCGTTCATGTCGGCAATCGCCGCGTCGCTCGAGCATGGATACCCGTGTTTGCCAGTGTAAAGATGCCCCGCCTTGAGGCCGGCAATCACAACGCTGTAACCGGCCTCCTGCAGCCGGTATTTCGGGTACATCAACTCCATGTCTTCGTAATCGTCTGAGATGAAAATCAGTACGGACTTGTCAGCCATTTTCGAATCTCCTCATCCTTCCTTGTGAAGCACGGCGGCGGCCAGTTTGCGAACCTCCGCGCTATTATCCAGCTTCATCGCATCTGCGGCCAGTGTCCGCAACCCAGCAAGGGAAAATCTGCGCACCTGTGCCTTGATGGCGGCAATCTGGTTGGGCCGCACGCTCAGCGAGCGCACTCCTGCCCCAACCATTAGCGCCGCCACTAGTGTATCGGATGCCGCATCCCCGCATACAGACACATGGCAGCCCCTCGCATCGGCTTGCGTGCAGATGGATTCGATGGTGCGCAGTACCGCCGGGTGCGCCGTATCCTGCAGCGAAGCAAGGTCGGCATTGCCGCGCTCGGTGGCCATCACATACTGGGTCAAGTCATTGGTGCCAATGCTGAAAAAGTCTGCCAGTTCCGTAAAGCGATCAGCCCGCACCGCAGCCGCTGGAACCTCGACCATCATTCCCAACTTAACCGGCCAACGATGCACGACCGCATCCCGCTCCAACTGGGCGTGCGCCTCTTCTGCAAATGTGCGCGCCTGTTGCATCTCCTCGGGGCTGGTCACCATCGGAAACATAATCCACACATCGTGCCCGGTCCCGGCACGCAGGATGGCCTTCAGATTGGAGCGGAAGAACTCCGGATGCCGGAATGACAGCCGCAGTCCCCGCACGCCGAGAAACGGATTGTGCTCCTCGGCCGTCACAAGATACGGCAAGGGCTTATCGGCGCCCACGTCCGGGGTGCGAATCACCACCGGTCCCGCGCCTAAACCCGCCAGCACAGTAGCCAGCGAGGCCGCCTGCTGATCTTCGGTGGGCATCTTCCTGAGCCCTAGGTAAAGAAACTCCGTGCGCAGCAATCCCACGCCCTCGGCTCCGTTTTCAGTGGCCTGGATGGCATCGGAGGCATTGGCTACGTTTGCCAGAATCTCGATGCGTTCCTTGTCAAGTGTGAATGCCGGTTCGTGCTTTGCGCTCTCCACCGCCGCCCGCTCAGCGAGCAGCACCCGCTGCCGCGCGCGAATTTCTATCAGCTCTGCTTCCGCCGGGTCAATCCACACCTCGCCGCTCGCGCCGTCGATGGCAACCACCGTTTCCGGCCCCATCGCCGCGCTGCTCACCCCGCACGCCCCAACAACCATGGGAATGCCCAGAGTTCTCATCAGGATCGCGGCATGAGCCGTAGCACTCCCGGCGCTAGCCAGAACGCCCAGCACATGGCTGGGGTCGCACGCGATGGCCTCACTCGGAAGTAGTTCACCAGTGAGCAGAATTGCCGGGGGATCGGGCTGAATCTTCGCCTTCTGGCTCTCGCCTGCCAGGGCGCGCAGCACGCGCACTGAGATGTCACGCACATCGGCCGCCCGCGCCCGCATGTATTCGTCTTCCATCTCCGCATACGAGCTTGCCAGCTTTGTGCTCTCCTCGCGCCATGCATGCGCGGCTGAGACTGCCCCGGCCATTACCTTTGCCCGGACCACGTCAAGCAGGACCGGATCGCTCAGTATCAGCGCCTGTGCCGCCAAAATCTCGGCAGCAGCCCCGTGCGGAGCGCCTTCGCTCTTCAAATCCTTAGACACTTGCGCCAAGGCGTGGCTTAGCCGCTCGATTTCCTCCGCGGGTTCACCCGCCGCACCATCTTCCGGCAGCGGCAGAGCCGCGCTCAAAGCCAGGGCGCGGCCAATCGCGATACCCTCCGAGGCGCCGACTCCTCCCCGTGCGCCAGTTGCGACCGGCGCGGTCGCGCCACTTTGGGCAGTTGCGGGCGGCGCGGCCACTTTGGCTTCTGCTTCCTCGCCGAAGCGCGCCGCAGCCAGTTCTTTCAGTTGTTCGGAAGCCTCGCTGGCGTCGGCTCCGCGAATGCTGAACCGAATGACATCGCCCTTACGCGCTTGCAACAGGCTGACGCTTGTAAGGCTGCGCGCGGAAGACGGCCCGCGATGGGTCGTCTGGTTCATGAGTTGAACGTCGGACTGCAGGCGGCTCACAAACTGCACCAGCGTGGCCGCCGGGCGCGCATGCAAACCATGCGGGTTTTCGATCACAACCTCGAACTCAACCTGCGCCTCATGCGGCACAGCAACACTTGCCGCAAGCGCGGCGGCAGGCGCTTCAGCATCCGTCTCCAACTGCGCTTGCTTGGGAGCAAGCGCGGCCATGGCTTCCCGCACAACTTCATCCAGGCTACCGCCGACGCTGGCCTGCACGGCGGCTGAGACCGCCGCCTCCACGATGGGCGCGGGAACCAGACGCAGCTTGGTGGTGGGATCTGCGATGCCGGAGGTGTCCAGCAGGTCCAGTGCCGTCTGCGCGCTCAAAACAGCCGAGCCAAGGTCCATGAGGACGACCGCGCCGTCGCCCTCCAGAAAGGGTTGCAGGACCTCGCCGATGTGCACCGCGTCGGTGCCGAGTTCCTCGTGATGTTCACCAACTCCGGCGGCAATGGCTATCGGGAATTCTGGCCCCACCATCTGCAGGACCAACTCTCGAAGCGCCACCGCCAGCTTCTTGCTATGAGAAACCAGGACGATTCCGACCATGATGTATTATGCCAGTCCTGCCGCCACTAAGCCCCCGCGCTCACCGAGGCCAGTGACTCGAACAGCAGAGCCGTCGACGTCGCTCCCGGATCCTGATGTCCAATGCTCCGCTCGCCCAGATAGCTGGCCCGCCCCTTGCGCGCCAGCAACGGCGTCGTTTTCACCGCGGCGTCGCGGGCCGTCGTCGCTGCGGCGCGCGTCGCCACCGCAATATCGTTTCCCGCCGCCTTCATCGCCTCCACGGCAGGAGTCATCGCATCGACCATGGTCTTGTCGCCCAACTCCGCCTTGCCCCGTCGTTTGATATCGCCGAGTCCGGCTTCCAGCATCGAACTCAGCGCGGCGGCGTCAAGCTCCTGCTTCCCGGCACACTGTTTTCCCAGTTCCAGGAAAAAGCCGCCGTAGAGCGGTCCCGCTGCGCCGCCGACGGTTGACAGCAGCGTCATCCCAACAGTCTTGAACATCGCGCCGATGTCGGCGGATGGGGCCCCGTTCAGCTTCTTTACGACCGCAGAAAACCCGCGCGTCATGTTTGCGCCATGGTCGCCATCGCCAATTGGCGAGTCCAAGTCGCACAGTAAAACCGAATTTTCCTGGATAACAGCGGCGGTCGTGAAGATCCACGACCGCGCCTGCTCAAGTGTAAAGGTATCCATCTTAAATTCTTTCATTCCTTTTTTAGACTAGATTCCCCAGCGCAAGGCCGCAGTGTTAATTGGAGCATCCCACATTTTGACAACATTGTCGTCAGCACGCAGGAGTGTGACCGACACGCCGGCCATATCCAGACTGGTAAAATAATTGCCAACCAGGTTGCGAACAACCTTCAGGCCGTGTTTTGCAGCGATTTCAGCCGCTTTGCGGTAGATGATATAGAGTTCGATGAGTGGCGTTGCGCCCATTCCGTTGACGAACAGGATAACATTATCGCCCGACTTGTAGGGAAGGTCGGCAATAACCGGCTCCAGCAACATTTCCGTGATCTCATCAGCGGAGACTATGGGAAGACGCTGACGGCCAGGCTCGCCGTGGACACCAATCCCAACTTCCATCTCGTTATCACCAAGCTCGAAAATCGGCTTGCCAACGTGCGGGATAGTGCAGGAAGTCAACGCCATTCCCATGGTGCGGCCGGTTGCCCGGATACTGTCGCCAAATGCCTTAACTTGTGCCAGGTTCATCCCTGCTTCGGCAGCCGCGCCCACCAGTTTGTCCAGCAAAATCGTAAGAGCAACACCACGGCGTCCAGTGGTGTACAGGCTGTTCTGTACCGCCACATCGTCGTCCGACAGAACTCTGGCGACTTCGATCTTCTCTTCGCGCAGCAGTTCCTCAGAAACGTCGAAGTTCATGATATCGCCCGTGTAATTCGCAAAAAGGTGGAGTACTCCGGCACCTCCATGAACCGCCTTGCTGGCTTCAAACATCTGGTCAGGAGTCGGGCTCGTGAACACATGCCCAGGACAAGCCGCATCCAACCCTCCAAATCCGACGTAACCGCCCTGCATAGGCTCGTGGCCGCTGCCGCCACCCGAAACCACGGCAACCTTTCCCTTTACGGGGGCGTCTTTGCGGGCAATGTAGAATGGATCCAGGCTGACGCGAACACGGTCAACGTGTGCCAGCGCAATTCCTTCCAGTGCTTCACGCACTACATTTTCTGGAGAATTAATCAACTTCTTCATGAATTTCCCTTCCCAATATACTTGCGGCGCCCATAGGAGGGCGCCGCATTCGGTTAGATTCCCCAGCGTAACCCCGGCGTATTGACCGGAGCGTCCCAAAGGCTGATCAGGTTGTCGTCGGCGCGCAGCACCGTAATCGATGTGCCAGCCATCTCCAGGCTGGTGATGTAGCTGCCAACCAAGTTGCGGGCGATCTTTAGACCATGTTTCGCGGCGATCTGGGCTGCCTTGCGATAGATAATGTAAAGTTCGATGAGCGGTGTGCCACCCATGCCGTTCACGAACAAAATGACATTCTCGCCGGACTTGAACGGCAGGTCGCTGAGGATGGGCTCCATCAACATTTCCGTGATTTCATCGGCGGGGGCCAGCGCAACACGCTTGCGGCCAGGCTCGCCGTGAATGCCGATCCCTACTTCCATCTCATCTTCGCCAAGCTCGAACGACGGTTTGCCGGCGTGTGGAACGGTACAGGCGCTCAGTGCCATGCCCATGCTGCGCCCGGTAGCCCGAATACTGTCACCAAGAGCCTTCAAGTGGGCCAGGTCGGCTCCCTTTTCGGCGGCGGCGCCCAGCAATTTCTCCATCAAAACGGTAAGACCAACGCCACGGCGTCCGGCTGTCCATGTGCTGTTCTCCACAGCCACATCGTCATCCGTAAGGACGCTCGCTACTTCAATCTTTTCTTCCCGCAGCATATCCGCCGCCAGATCAAAATTCATCACATCGCCCGTGTAGTTCTTGACGATGTGGAGAATTCCAGCGCCGCTGTTCACTACCTTGCCGGCTTCAAACATCTGGTCTGGACTCGGGCTAGTGAAGACGTGACCAGGACAGGCTGCATCCAGCATTCCCAATCCCACAAAACCGCCGTGCATCGGCTCGTGACCGCTGCCGCCGCCGGAGACCAAAGCCACTTTTCCCTTGACGGGCGCATCTTTACGCACAATGTAGAATGGATCCAAGCTAACGCGAACACGATCGCCGTGTGCCAGTTGGATTCCCTCTAGTTCTTCCCGTACGACATTTTCCGGAGAATTAATCAGCTTCTTCATGAAACTTCTCTCCTTAAAGACTTGCGGCGCTCTACTGAGCGCCGCAATGGTTTAGTTACAGAATACCTGTTGCCTTGCAAATCACTGCGCCAATCGCGGCCCCAATCAATGGGCCAAAGATTGGAACTGTGAGGCCATACGACCAGTCGTTGCTGCCCTTGTTCGGAATCGGCAGCAATGCATGCATGATGCGGGGACCGAGATCGCGGTTCGGGTTCATTGCCCACCCGGTGGGACCGCCCAGACCGCAACCAATGACCCAGATCAAAATGCCCCACATGTATGGACCGAATCCAGCCGGCAGGCCGGTTGCGGAAACGCCCTTGGAACCGAACGAGAAACCAATGACGCACAGCATGCAGGTGGCAATGATTTCTGTCAGCGTGTTGAGTGGCAGGTTACGAATCGCTGGAATCGTGGAGAAGGTGGCCAGCTTCGAAGGCCCATCCGGAGTGTCTGAGTAATGGTGCAAATACGCAAGCCACACAAAGATGGAGGCAACCATGGCACCTGCAAACTGCCCCGCAACCAAACCCGGAACCTGGCTCAGCGGGGTGACGCCAGCAATTACCAGAGCCAACGTGACCGCGCAGTTAAGGTGGGCGACGCCACCGACTGCCAAGCTCACGAAGATGCCGGAGGTAACCGCGAATGCATATCCGGTAACGATGGTCATATAGCCACCACCGTTACCTTTTGTCTTGCTGAGCACGACGTTGGCAACAGTGCCGTTGCCTAGAAGAATCAGAGTAAATGTCCCGAGAAACTCACCAAATGCTGGTCCATGCATTTGAGCAGACCTCACTTTCGTTTTTTTTTAAATCTGTTCAACTACTTCGTACTTCAGTGATCTTTCTACTACTCGACCCAGTCGAAGGACCGTGTCACGGCCTTCTTCCAGAAGTGATACAACGATGCTCTCTTCTCTTCTGCCATGGACGGGTTCCAGCGATGATCTTCGGCCCAGTTGGCGACCAATTCATCAGTATCCTTCAGGAAGCCGGTGGCCAAACCCGCAGCATACGCGGCACCCAGTGCGGTTGTTTCGTGAACCACTGGACGAACTACCGGCTTGTTCAGAATGTCTGCCTGGAACTGCATCAGCAGGTTGTTTGCGATCATGCCGCCATCGGTGCGCAGGTTTGCCAACTCGATGCCGGAATCCTTCTCCATTGCATCCAGAACTTCGCGAACCTGGTATGCAGTGGCTTCCAGAACGGCGCGTGCGATGTGTCCCTTGTTTACATACCGGGTTAGGCCAGCGATCACGCCGCGGGCGCTGTCCTTCCAGTACGGCGCATAAAGTCCGCTGAATGCCGGAACAAAATACGCACCACCATTGTCGTCGACCGAGGCGGCGAGCTGCTCGATGTCCGAGCTCTTCGCGATCAGTCCCAGGTTGTCGCGGACCCACTGTACCAGTGCGCCCGTAATCGCGATGCTGCCTTCCAGGGCATACACGGCCGGCGCCTTGCCGATCTTGTAGCCAAGGGTGGTCAGCAAACCGCACTTGGAGGGAACCACCTTCGTACCGGTGTTCATCAGCATGAAGCAACCGGTGCCGTAAGTGTTCTTTGCTTCGCCAGGCTTGAAGCATGCCTGACCGAATAGGGCAGCCTGCTGGTCGCCGAGATCGCCGGCAACGGCAACGCCCTTGATCGGGCCGAGGACGGCATGACCGTACACTTCCGAGCTGGAGGCGATCTTCGGCAGAACCGAGGCCGGAATGTTGTAGTCTGCCAGCATGTCCTTGTCCCAGTCCAAGGTCACCAGGTTCATCAATTGGGTGCGGCTACCATTGCTCACGTCAGTGACGTGCACGCCGCCGTTCACTCCGCCGGTCAGGTTCCAGATCAGGAAGGTGTCAATGTTGCCAAACAGCAAATCGCCAGCTTCGGCGGCAGCGCGCGCGCCGGCAACGTTGTTCAGGATCCAGCGGATCTTCAGGCCGCTGAAGTAAGTGGCCAGCGGCAGACCGGTCTTCGCGCGATAACGATCCTGGCCGCCGTTGGCGGCGAATTCCGCAACCGTATCGGCAACGCGGGTGTCTTGCCAGACGATGGCGTTATAAACCGCCTTTCCCGTCTTCTTGTTCCACACCACCGTGGTCTCGCGCTGGTTGGTGATGCCGATGCCAGACAGATCCTCGGGCTTTAGGCCCTTGGCATCCATCGCCTCCTTGATGACCTCGGTTACGCGAAGCCAGATCTCGGCGGGATCGTGCTCTACCCAGCCCGGTTTCGGATAGATCTGCTCATGTTCCTTCTGTGCAACGCTGATGATCTTTCCCGAACGATCGAACACCATAAAGCGTGAGCTGGTCGTTCCCTGGTCGATTGCTCCAATGTAGTTTCCCATGTATCTTCCCCTATCCTTTATCTGCCGCGCGGCGCCGGGGATCGAACCCCGAGTCCGCTGGCGTATTCAGTAAGCTAGTTCTGTATCCCGGCGCAATGGAGCAAGTGCTGGATCGACCCCAAGTATGCGGCAACCGCCTCCTTGGTCTGTGCGTCGCTCCAGGCAAACTCCCGGGCCAACAGTTGGCCCACGACGGGTGTGGATTGTGCAGCTTCCTTCCAACTGTGGAACTGCACGCCAATTCTTCGCAAAAGTATGTCCTCGATCGTCTGTGCCATCTCCTCGCGAATCACGTATACCACCTCCGCGCGAATGGGTACCCCACCCTCGTAGAGCGATTGCAGGAGCTGCGGTTCCTGCTTTGCCAGTTCCAGCACTTTGGGCGAATCCGTGCCGAACTTCTGCGCGAGATGCTGGGCAGTTTCCGGGGACAGCCTGTAGTTCTGAGCCAACTGCTCCCAATAATCCGGCGAAAAACCATGCGCACCGGTGAGCAGGAAATCCATGGTTCTGCACGCAGCCTGCTTGTCAGCAAGAGCCTGCTGTGCATGATTGATCCCATCTTCCGCCATGGCGCGGTAGGTGGTCCACTTGCCCCCAAGGACACTCACCAATCCGCTGACTTCATCTACCTCAACTTCGTGGTCGCGAATTAGCTTCTTGGTGTTCACTGCATCCTTGGACTTCACCAGTGGACGAACCCCGGCGAACGCCGAGTGCACGTCTTTCGGAGTCAAATCCACCTTTAGATACCGGTTTACGTACTTGAGCAGGTACTTGATTTCCTCCGGGTTGACCACCATTTCATCGCTAAGCTTTGCTTCATCATCCGTGGTACCGACTAACAAACGGCCCAGCCACGGAATGGCAAAGATCACGCGACCATCTTCCGTTTTCGGGATCAACAGCGCAGATTCGCTCTGGATCGCCTCCAAGGGAAGCAGCAGGTGGACGCCTTTGCTCAACCTCAGGCGCTCCGGCATGGCGGGATTGGCGAGCAGACGAATGTGGTCAGCGAAAGGGCCCGTGCAGTTGACGAACACCTTCGCCCGGATTTGGAACCGCTCATGAGTAAGTTCGTCATCCACCTCCGCCACCGCTAGCTTCCCGTTTGCATCCTTACCGAAGCCCACGGCCTTGGCATAGTTGATGAGCTCCCCGCCCTGCTGCGTAAACGTCTGCCCCAAGGAGAGGCCGAAACGTGCGTCATCGAATTGTCCGTCCGCATACGACACGCTTCCAACCAGCTTTTCGCTGCGCAACTGCGGCATTCGCCGTAACGATTCCGCCTTGGACAGCATCCGGCTGGGAAACAAACTGGCCGCACCAGCAATCCAGTCGTAGGCTTTCATACCAATCGTGTAATACACCAGTTCCCATGTACTGAAGCACGGAACCAGCAACTCGAGCGGATGGGCGAGGAAAGGTGCGCAGCGCAACATGTGGACACGCTCGTGCAGAGCTTTCCTCACCATCGCATACTGACCGTAGTCAAAATCTGCTACGGCCTGTTGCAGGTACCGAACCCCACCGTGAACCAGTTTGGTCGAGGCTGTCGATGTGTGCGAGACAAAGTCTCCCGCATCCAGGAGAACGGTTGAGAATCCACGGAGTTGCGCATCGAGCGCGCAACCCATTCCCGTCGCTCCTCCGCCAATGATGCACACGTCAAACTTTCCATCGCGGATTGTCTGACGTGCGCTACTCCGGCTTCTCATCTACTACTCCTCGCCTTCCATCTGGCCGCGGTGCAGTGCTTAGAAGTGGGTGATCAGGCGGAAGCCCGCAACGGTAGCGGAACCATTGTTGCGTCCGCCAACGTTGGCATAGTACTGGTACACGGGCTGGATCGTCAGCCAATTAAATACCTGCGCCAGGTAGTTGACTTCAAACTGCCGTTCATCGCTGCAGAAGGTGCAAGTTGGGTCAACATTGGCTTTTTCCCAGGTCTTCCAATCGCTGCCAAGCTTGCTGTAGGTCACGCCAGCCGCCAAGCTGTCCTTCGAGCGGGTAGGAATCGGGCCATTGAAGATCACGCCGGCGATGATTTCCGTCGGCACCTGGCTCTTGTTCTGTGGGCCAACGTTGAAGCCGCCCCACAGGTCAAGTCCGCGATTGCTGCCGGCCGTCGTGCGGAACACAGGCTGCAGACCCCAGAAATAGAACGAGTAGTTGTTGTCTACATACTTCCCCGAACTGTAGTCGTAGAAGCCACTGCATCCCATAATCGGATTGCAATGTGGCACGGCGCTATTGGTTCCATTGCTTCCGTTGTAGACGAAACCAGCCCGGTAGTAGCCCGGATAACTCTTGCGGGTCGCCGAGGGGGTCGGATCCGTATAGTAGCCAACCTCGGTGTCTGAAGTGGCGCCGTAGTGATTGGCCTTATACACGAAACCTGACGGATATCCATTCGACGTGGAGGCATCCCCGAAATCGTTCGACGGCAGGTAGTAGCCCGACTGCACGTAGAAATGCTTATCCGGGGTAATCTTCAGATTCACGCCAGGAGCGGATTCAGGGTCATAGGACATACGGGTGTTGCCCATGTTGCCGAAATTGTAGAACATCGGCTCTGCTACATAGGCTCCATCGCAGCAAACGCCGTAAAAGTCCTGCGCGGCCATAATGCCAGCCGTGACCTGAATCTCGTTCTTGTAGAACGTCTGCTGCAACCAGATCGAGTCAAGACGGAACTGATGGGAACTGGTGATGCCGCTGGGATTCGCGATGCTGCCGATGATCCCGCCCATGTTCGTGCCGTTTTGCCATACGCCGGTAGCGTGGAAGCTCAGCCCTTTGGCCGAAGTCGACTTCCCAAAATCCCAGTCAACCGTGCCACGGATACGTTGCCAGTCGTGGAAGCCATCCTCGTGCCATTGGGAGGCGCTCCTAGGGTTATCGGAGTTGACGCGCAGGTCGCCAAGGTTATCGGAGATATAGTGGAAGTCAAAGCTGAAACCCTTGTCGGCCCATCTTTGGCGCTCCGGTCCCCAATTCAGGAACGTGTCCTGATGGATCCAACGCGGACCATACGGTTTCGGAGCCGGTGCGACTGTAGACTGTGAATCGGGAGCTACTGCCATGTCGGTTGTGGCCGTAGCAGCAATTGCCGGATCAACTGTGGCGGGTTGGTCCCCGGGAAGAGCAAACGTGGGGAGTGCCAAAATTACCAAGATCAACGCGAAGCCGGAAACTATTGCGAGCTTTCCGAAACCGCTACGAAGACCACGAAGCATTGGAGATATCGCCATTACGTTCTCCTTATTGAGTCTTTCAATTCGAAATTCGCCCTGTTGAGCTACAGCAAAAGCCGCCCGCTGGATACACTTAGGACGTGCAGACAGCGGGCGGCTTCTCTATTCTCTGCCGCAACGGTGAGGACTATAACGATTGCTCACGCCAAAATCAATAAAAATCTTTTATCGAATCTATGGGATCGCAGCCCCAAAAATCGCGCCAGCCTGCAATGCCTCCTCGCACATATCAACCAACCGCTTATCTTGCAATGGCATACGCACAAGGCCCTCGCTTTCAAGCTGTCTGATGATCACTACTTCTGCAGTGCAAGACCGGTTAACATTTCGCATCTGGAGGTGAGCTTCAGACGGCCCAGAACGCCGCGAAAGCTCTCGTTTTCGTGACTTAATTTCACCGGTCACGGTTCGTCCTCGCCGCGTCGGAGAGCGCAAAAAATTGGCCAACGCATCGGCCATCGGCGGTAGTGAAAAAGCTGATCCGGGCGGTAGCTGGTCCAGACTCGAACTGGAGCCGGCCCGAATCGGAATGCGGGCAGCCCCGGACCAGTCCTGTCTTCTCAGCAGGCACACCAGTGTCAACGGTTGGAGATAAAGCCGGCCCTACTCCGCAGTGGCCATATTTTTAATGTTTGATGGTCGCGCACTTGCACGGGAAGTGCTGGCGCGAAATTATCCAAAACACTCGGCGGTGGATGCCTGCGGCACTCCGCGCAATTTCCTCCGCGGAATTCGATGTTCAGCGCTGCAGGCACGGTAACGGTGCACCACTTCCGCACTCCGGATCATGCCTGTCGGAATGTGGCGATTGATACCTATGGAATGCAATCAAGATTCCGCAAGACAGCAGGGCGGCACTCTGCGGCAAGGCCCAACCGCGACCATTCAAGGCATGATCGAAAATGCTGTTCGAGCTTACAGGCTCGGCCAGCCAAGGGAAGCCGAACGGCTTTGCCAGCAGATTCTCAGCCTCGATGCCCATCACGCCGACAGCCTGAATTTGCTCGGAATGATCGCCTTTCAAGCCGGAAGTTATGAGCTTGCCGCTGGGAGATTTCAAGAGGCAATCTCCATCAACCATGGCAGAGCCACATACCATTCCAACCTGGGCGCCGTTCTCCGAGTCCAGGGAAAGCTCAAGGACGCGGCGGCCTGCTTTGAGCGGGCACTGGCTCTACAACCGGGCTTAGCCGAGGCGCATGTGAATCTTGGAGGTGTCCTTCACGCTCAAGGCAGGTTCGACGAGGCGGCCGCGCGATGCCGGCAGGCACTGGCCCTCAAACCGGACTTTGCCGAGGCTCACATGAACCTTGGCACGATCCTCCACGCCCAAGGCAAACTCCATCAAGCTTTAGCGTTGTGCGTGCGGGCGGTGGCTCTCAAGCCGGAGTTGGCCGAGGCCCATCACACCCTTGGCCGCGTGCTTCGTTCCCTGGGCCGCTCGGACGAGGCATCCGCCTGCTATGGCCGCGCGCTGGCTCTCCAGCCAGACTACGCGCAGGCCCACTTCAGCCAGTCCGTCGTCCAATTACTTCAAGGCAACTTCACCTCTGGATGGCGCAACTATGAGTGGCGCTGGCAGAGTGAGGATCACGATACGCCAAGGCGGGCCAACCAACAGCCGCTCTGGACCGGCAAAGCACTGGACTCCGGCCGCCTTTTGATCTGGGGTGAGCAGGGCGTCGGCGATGAAATCCTGTTCGCGGGTTTGATTCCGGATGTGATTCGCACCGGCAACCGCTGCACCTTGGATTGCGATGCACGGCTCAAGCCTCTGTTCGCCCGTTCGTTTCCAGAAGTTGACGTCATCTCCGGCCATCGTCCGGATCATGTTTCAGAAGTTGAGATCGCCGCGCATTTGCCCAGTGGCAGCCTGCCAGGATTGTTTCGTTCAACCAGCGCCGCTTTTGCTTCCACCACGTCGCCTTACCTCATTGCCGACCCAATTGCACGGAATCGATTCCGCACCCGTTATGCCGATGGCAGACGGCTGGCCGGACTGGCGTGGCAGACAAAAAGCCCGAAGGCGGGCCATAGCCGTTCCATCGACCTGTCACTGCTGGCCCCGCTATTCGCGCTCCCCGGCATCCGCTGGATCAGCCTGCAATACGGAGATCATGACGCATTACAGGCCCAGGCAGCAGAGGCGGCAGCGCCCATACTCATCGATCGCACGGTCGATCAATTTTCCAACATCGACCGCTTTGCGTCCCAGATCGCGGCCATTGATCTGGTGGTGACCATCGATAATTCCACGGCACACCTGGCCGGTTCACTCGGCGTTCCGGTGTGGGTTCTGCTTCCTTTTGCACCCGATTGGCGCTGGCTGGAGGCGCGTGAGGATAGCCCGTGGTATCCAACCATGCGGCTGTTCCGGCAGCCTAAACCTGGGGACTGGCAATCCGTGGTGGAAAGAGTAAAGTCCGCCCTCTGAACGTTCCCGCCGCGTCGCCACGCGGAAACCCGGCGAAGACTATCCGCGCGCCGGCACTGAATGCGGCGCCGCAGTCGCCCCCAGCATGTCGTATACCTTGCGTGCGAGCGCAGCCAGGCTGAAAGGCTTCTGCAGAAATGCCACGCCCTCTTCGCGAACGCAATAGCGCACGGCCGCGTCATCCGTGTAACCGGACATGTACATGGTCTTCAAGTGAGGACGCAAACTTCCCAGCGTCTGCGACAACTCCCCACCGTTCATTTTCGGCATCACAACATCGGTAACCAGCAGATCGATATGTCCCTCATACTGACTCGCCACGGAAAGTGCATTGGGGCCTGAGCTGGCGGCAAGGACCGTATAGCCCAGGCTGCGCAGGTAGTCGCACATCGCTTCCCTCAAGGCATCTTCATCTTCGGCCACCAGGATGGTTCCCGTTCCCCGCTGCCGCAACTCGGGCTTCGCCGGAGTATCGGAATCGAGCACCCCTTTGACCCTTGGCAGACAGATCGTGAACGAGGCGCCTTGTCCCAGTTCGCTATCGACCCAAACGTAGCCGCCGCTTTGCTTCACGATTCCGAAGACGGTAGGCAGTCCCAGCCCGGTGCCCTTGCCGCGCTCCTTGGTCGTGAAGAATGGTTCAAACATCTGCTCCTGCACGTCCCTGCTGATGCCCGTACCGGTATCGCTCACCGAAAGCAAAACGTAATTGCCGATCCTCACATATGGGTACTTCCCAAGGAGGTGTTCATTCATCGTGAAATTTCTGGTCTCAATCGTCAACGTGCCCCCGTGCGGCATGGCATCCCGTGCATTGACGCAAAGGTTTACCAGAACCTGGGCAAGCTGATTCGGGTCGGCTCTCACCGCCCCCAGCGACTCGGCGGGGTTCACCCGCAGCTCAATGTTTTCTCCGATGAGCCGCTTTAGCATCTCTGCCCCTTCACTCACGACGGCGTTCAGGTCGAGTACGGCCGGGGAAAGAACCTGCTTGCGGCTGAAAGCCAATAATTGCTTGGTGAGGCTGGCGCCGCGATCAGCCGCTTTCAGCACCTGCTCGGTATTGTTTCGCAGGCTGTCATTCTCGGGAAGACTGTCCTGCAACATTTCGGTGTAGCTTTGTATGACCATGAGAAGATTGTTGAAGTCATGGGCAATGCCGCCTGCGAGCCGCCCCACTGCCTCTATCTTCTGAGCCTGCCGCAATTGTTGTTCCAGCGCCTGTACGTCTTGTTCCGCGCGCTTCTGCTCGGTAATGTCCATGACTACTCCGGCCGCGCGCCTGGCTCCGGCAGAGTCATCATGCAGGACGCCGCCACGAACTTGCAGCCAGAGAATGGTTCCGTCGGGAAGGATGACGCGATATTCGACGGTGGAATCCGAGTCATCGCGCTGTTGGTTGCGCTGCGTAACAATGCGCTCGAAGCGCTCGCGATCTTCCGGAACCACGAAACGCAACAAATCTTCCAGGGTAATGATTTCGCCTGCGCCAGCGCCGAAAATTGATTGCGTCAGTTCAGCTCCGGAGTTTTCTCCGCCGGTCAGGTTCTGGCTCCAGATGCCAAGCTTCGCCGCATCCATGGCGGCCCACAATTGCTGCTTGCTTTCGCGCAATTCGGCCGTCCGTTCGGCGACCTGCTGCACCAGCAATTCCTTCTGTGCCACCAGTGCCCGCACCCTCAGTTGCCACAGTGCGCGGCCCAGGAACAGGGCCATGAGCAGGCAGGTCGCCACAAACCACCAGGAGTGCCACCAGGGCGGCCGGATGAAGAAGCCAAACTTCGCCGGTACGGGACTCCACAGTCCATCCGGACCTGAGGCAACAACCTCGAAGACATAATGACCCGCGGGAAGCTCGGCAAAATGGACGTTTCTTGCACTCGTCTCATTCCACCTGTCTTCATAACCCAGCAGGCGATAGCGGAACCGGGTGCGGGTTTCGTAAGCGTAGTTCAAACTGCTGAATCGAATCAGAAGAGAACTTTGCGAGTACGGCAGAATCGGTTGCTCTCCCGCCTGGAACTCCCGCGAGACTCCTTCAATCGACGTCAGAACGACCGGCGGCACAGAATCAGCCATCGAATACGGGGATGCGGCATAGCGGGAGAGTCCCTTGGAGGTTCCAACCCAGACGTTGCCTTTCGCATCGGCGTGCAGCGCGCCGCCGTTCGTATCCTCCCAGATCAGTCCGTCATCCAGGCCGTAGTGAAGCCAATGACCTCGTGCGTAAACATCAACGCCGTTGTCCGTCGTCACCCAGAGGCTTCCCGAAGTATCGAATGCAACTGCAATCGCCTGATTCGAGGAGAGCCCCTCGTGCATCGTAAAGTGCGTGACAGTATGGCGTTCCCCGTCAAACTGCATCCGGCTGATACCGGCTGCGTCCCGATACACCAGCCAGAGCGCTCCCTGCCCCTGCGCTATGGCCGACAACTGATCGGCCTGGAGTCCGTCAGCCTGGTTGAAGACCTTCCAATTCTTGCCGTCGAAACGGGCTAACCCGTGGGATGTGGCAAGCCACACAACACCGCTTTCGTCCACTAGAAATTGATAAACGCCGGTATCCGCCGCCACTCCAGGAATGTAAACACGCTCGAATTTCAGCTCGTCCGTGCTGGCCAGCAGCGGTTGGCTCCGGAAGCAGCCGCGCGTCCCTCCAACCCAGAGCTGGCGTCGCCGGTCGAACGCGATCGTCAATAAATAATCTCCGGCCAATTTGGAAGCGGAGCCGTAGGTCTGCAACAGGACGCCCTGTTTGCTGAAACGGCTGATCCCAGGAGGATCGGTGGCAACGAAGAAGTCGCCATTGGGTCCTTCGGCGATACTGAGAACCCGGTCTCCGGCCAACCCGTTGTGCCCAGTGAAGGAGTGCGCAACTCTGCCGTCCGGGCCAAGAATGTTGAGTCCACCACTGCTGCCGACCCA
>Ga0326727_10001566_pt1 | contig 83445 bp, 78 predicted proteins | sample MB2enrmetagenome_FD_207643 | JGI IMG/M metagenome (GOLD analysis project Ga0326727, IMG submission 207643) | Lab enriched peat soil microbial communities from McLean, Ithaca, NY, United States - MB29MY | ecosystem: Environmental > Terrestrial > Soil > Wetlands > Peat | place: USA: New York... | reverse complement strand
ACGACTGATCGAATGCCGGCCATCGGACGGGATCGCTCTCGCACTGCGTCAGCGCCTGCCGGTGCCGATCATGGCGGCGCTGGCCGTGCTGTCGATCGCCGGCACCGATCCCTTGGGAGCCAACTAGGCGAGCGGCCCACCAGGCGGGTAGCCGCTCTGGCCCCCCGCCGACAGCCTGGCGCCCGAGGCGGTCTGCGACCGGCTGGTCCCAGCAGTCACAGCGGCACCGCCGGGATCAGGAGCTGCTCTAGCAGCGCCAAGAGCGAGCTGTCGCCTCCGCCTCGCCCGATGGAGGGGTCCGACCGGGACCCCAGTTGGACTGGCACCTTCGTCGGAGATGCGCATCAGCAGAGCCACGAGGACGTAATTCGCCAGCAGCGAGGAGCCGCCGTAGCCGATGAAGGGCAACGACACGCCGGTGAGGGGGAGAAGACGCACCACCCCGGCCATGATGAAAAAGGACTGGAACCCGAGGATGGCGGTGAAGCCGACGGCTACGAGTTGCGAGAACTCGGAGCGGGCACGTATCGCAGCTCGGAGCCCGGCTCCGACCAAGAGCAAGAAGCCAATGACCACCGCTGTGGTGCCGAGCAGTCCCAGCTCCTCGCCGATCGCCGCGAAGATGAAGTCGCTGTAGGCGACGGGAATGTTGTACGGAGTGCCGAGGCCGAGACCAGATCCGGTCAGACCGCCCCGGCCGAGTGCGATCTCTCCGACGACGGTCTGGTAGCCGTACGAGCTGTAGTGCGACCAGGGATTGATCCAGGCGCTCACGCGCTGGTCGATCAAGGCCTTCGCGAACGGCAGGTGCGCGGCCAGGAACGTGCCCGCCACGAAGGCGACGAGCCCGCCGACGACGTAAGTCCAACGGCCCGTCGCCACCCACAACATGGCGATGAACATCACGAAGAGCAGCAATGAGAAGCCGATGTCGTGCTCGAAGAGGATCACCATGATCGACACGACCCATGCGACAGCGATCGGGCCCAGGGGACGCAGGTCGAGCAACATGCGGTTGCCGACGCGGCGCGTCGAGAGCGAGAGCATCTCCCGTTTCTCGACGAAATAGGAGGCGAAGAAGATCACTAGCAGGAGCTTCGCGATCTCAACGGGCTGAAAGGTGATCGGTCCGAGCCGGATCCACAGCTTCACTCCGTTCAGCTCGGCCTCGGGGGTCCTGCCGAGATAAGGAAAGAGCGGCAGGACGAGGAGGGCGAGCGCCGCGAACATGAGCATGTAGCGGTAGCGCTCGAGGTCACGCGACCGGCGGACGAGCAGCAGCGTGAGGACATATGCGACGACACCGAGGACGGTCCAGACCGCCTGGTAGTGCCAGGGCGCATCCGCTTCCATCTGCGCCGACACGTCGAGGCGGTAGATCATCACAAAACCGATTCCGTTCATCATCAAGACGATGGGCATGATGACCGGGTCCGCCTCCGGGGCGAGGAAACGGTTGGCGAGGTGGACGACGAGAGCCAAAGCCGCGGCTATGCCGATGAATTCCAAGGCGTTCCCGGGCAAGGCGTTGTAGGTGCCGAGCGACGCGAGCAGGTACGCGAACGTGAGTACGACAACAGCGACGAGGAGCAGGCCGAGCTCGCTCCGGCGCCGTTGTCTGACCCTCGGGGCGATTGCGAGGGGCTGCACGACTTCACGGTAGCGTCTGGGTCGTGAAAGCCGACGTCACAGCACCCGAGAGTCTTCTCACGAGCCCCGACCGCTTTCTCAATCGTGAGTTGTCCTGGTTGGACTTTGCCGATCGCCTCGTGGACCTTGCCGCAGACACGTCGCTCCCGCTCCTCGAACGGGTGAAGTTCCTCGCCATCCTCTCCTCAGGACTCGACGAGTTCTTCCAGGTACGTGTCGGCGGGCTCAAGGACCATGTGGCCGCCGGCCTCCGTGCCAGATCGGCGGACGGGCGAACTGCCTCGCAGCAGCTCCGTGACATCCGCGCGAAGTGCGTGCGCCTGCAGGCGCGCAGCGACGAGGTGTTCGAGTCTTCTCTCGTGCCCAGCCTCGCCAAGGCCGGCCTCTACCTCGCGAGCATCGACGAGCTCGACGACGGCGAGAAGACCCGGCTGCTCGGGGTTTTCGAGAAGGAGATCTTCCCGGTCCTCACGCCGCTGGCGGTGGACCCCGGCCACCCTTTCCCCTACATCTCGAACCTGTCTTTGAACCTCGCAGTGCTTGTCGTCGATCCAAGCAGTCGCGAGCAGCGATTTGCGAGAGTGAAGGTTCCGCCCCTGTTGCCCCGTTTCGTCCCGGTCAACGGCGGTTCGCGCTTTGTGGCCCTCGAGCAGCTGATCGCCGCGAACCTGCCCAGGCTCTTCCCGCACATGGAGATCGGGCCGTATCACGCCTTCCGAGTGACGCGCAATGCCGATCTCGACCTCGAGGAGAGCGAGGCTGACGATCTCCTCGCCGCCGTGGAGACGGAGCTGCGGCGGCGCCGCTTCGGCCGCGCCGTGAGGCTCGAAGTCGACCGGGACACCCCCCAGGGAGTTCGGGAGCTGCTCCTGGCCGAGCTCGAGCTCGGGGTGGACGATGTCTACGAGAGCTCTGCCCCTCTTGGTCTGGGCCAGCTTTGGGCAGTGCATGCGATCGACAGGCCCGATCTCCACGAGCCGCCCTGGGTGCCGATGACCCAACCCCGCCTCGCGACGGCCGGAGACGGCCCTGTCGACCTCTTCGCCGTGCTGCGCGAACGGGACGTGCTCGTTCACCACCCCTACGACTCGTTCACCACCTCGGTCGAGGCGTTCATCACCCAGGCTGCCGACGATCCGAACGTGCTCGCGATCAAACAGACGCTCTACCGCACCTCCGAAGACACGGCGATCGTCTCCGCGCTCGTGCGTGCAGCCGAGCAGGGCAAGCAGGTCGCGGCGCTCGTCGAGGTCAAGGCCCGTTTCGACGAGCAGGCGAACATCCTCTGGGCACGGCAGCTGGAACGGGCGGGCGTCCACGTCGTCTATGGCCTCGTGGGGCTGAAGACCCACTCGAAGATCGTCCTCGTCGTCCGACGCGAGGAGGACGGGCTGAGGCGCTACTGCCACATCGGGACGGGCAACTACAACTCCGAGACGGCCAAGGTGTACGAGGATCTCGGACTGTTCACAGCCGATGCGGCCATAGGTGAGGACCTGACCGATCTGTTCAACCACCTGACCGGCTACGGCCGGCCTGGCACCTACCGCCGCATCGTGGTGGCTCCCCAGGGCATGCGCCCCTGGGTCCTCAGCCAGATAGCCGAAGAGGCGGCGGCCGGCGAGTCGGGCCGGATCACAATCAAGGTGAACGGGCTGACCGACCCGGAAGTCATCGACGCCCTGTACGCCGCCTCGAAGGCCGGTGTCCGGATAGACCTCATCGTGAGAGGCCTCTGCTGCCTCCGGCCAGGCGTGCCGGGATTGTCCGACCGGATCACCGTGCGCTCGATAATCGGCCGGTTCCTGGAGCACTCCCGCATCTTCCGCTTCGGCGACCCCGGCGGTGACCGCCAGGTCCGCTACACGATCGGCTCTGGCGACCTGATGGAGCGGAACTTGGACCGCAGGATCGAGGTCCTGGTGCCCGTTCTCGACACCGAGCTGCAGGCCCGCTTGGAAGAGACGATCGGGCTCAACCTCGCCGACGACTCGAATGCTTGGCTGCTCGGCCCGAACGGCGACTGGAAACGGACGGTGCCGGTCGTGGGCCTCAGCGCGCAGCGACGGCTTCAGGAGCTCGCGCTCGAGCGCGCCCGCAGACGCCGTTCGCCCGAGAAGCTCAGCTGAGCTCCGGCCGTGCGGATTGCTGCGCTGGACCTCGGCAGCAACTCGTTCCATCTCCTGGTGGTCGAGACTCGGCCAGACGGCAGTTTCTTGCCGCTCGCCCGCGAGAAGGAGATGTTGCGACTGGGCGATGTCGTCGCACGGGAGGGCCGCCTGACCGAAGACGCCATCGAGGCGGCCATCGACACGGTCCGCCGCTTCAGGACGATCGCAGACGTGCAGCATTCCGACGAGGTCGTCGCCATGGCCACTGCAGCGATGCGCCAGGCTGCCAACGGACCCGAGGCCGCCGAACGGATCGAAGCGGCCACCGGTGTCGAGATCCAGGTTGTCAGCGGGATCCGCGAGGCGCAGCTGATATTCGACGCGGTGCGGGGGAGCGTGCTCATCGACCCGAGTCCGGCCCTTTGCGCGGATCTCGGTGGTGGGAGTCTCGAGCTCTCGGTCGGTGACCGGTTCGGCCTCACGTACGCGGCGAGCCTTCACCTCGGCGTCGGAAGGCTCACGACCGAGTTCGTGCGCACGGACCCGCCGAGCAGGAAGGACCGTGCGCGGCTGAGAGAGCAGATCTCCAAGTCGCTCGACGAGGTGCTCGAGGACGTCGTCGCCTGCGGGCCGAAGCTGTTGGTCGGGACCTCGGGCACACTCTGCGCTCTGGCCCGAGGCGCGGCCGCGATGCGCGACGGCAACGTGCCTTATTCTGTCAATCAGCTGACGGTAACTGCCCGCGAGCTCGCCGCACTGGGAGAGGTCATCTACGAACTGCCGAGCTGTGAACGCGCCCGGCTTCCTGGCATCGACGCCCGGCGGGCAGAGCTCCTGCCGGCAGGTGCCGCCGTTGCCGAGGTGCTCATGGAGCGAACGGGGATGCGCGAGCTGACCGTGTCGGAGTGGGGGCTCCGGGAGGGGATCGTCATCTCGACCATCTCGAAGCACGACCGCGTGGAGTTCAGCAACGACCCGCGGGCGATCCGGCGAGCCTCGGTGATGTCCTTGTGTCTCAGATCAAGGTGGCCTGAGGCTCATTCCCGCCAGGTCGCGCGGCTGGCGATCGAGCTGTTCGACTCGACCGTCACTTTGCACGGGCTGGACGCCGAGGACAGGGAGCTTCTCGAGCTCGGCGCACTGCTTCACGACATAGGCGAGCACGTGAGCCGCGACGGGCACGCCCGCCACAGCGCCTATCTCATAGAGAATGGTGACCTGCGGGGATTCTCGCCTGTGGAGATCAAGATGCTGTCGTGCCTCGGGCGCTACCACGTGCGCGGACGGCCGCGTGAGTCCTTCCAAGCCTGGGACGGCCTGGAGCGTAAGGATCGCGATCGGGTGACGAAGCTGCTCTCCATGCTGCGCATCGCAGACGGGCTCGACGCCTCGCACGACTCGGTCGTCGGCCACGTCGGTGTCGAGATCAGTCGGGTGGCGGTCGAGATCGTTGTCAGCGCGAGAGGCGATGCGGAGCTCGAACGGTGGATGCTGCAGCGCAAGAAGATGCTGTTCCAGGAGCTGTTCGAGCTCCCGATCAGCTTTGAGGTGGTGCCGACTGGGCCGGAGGAGATGCAGGTCCTGGGGTCCGAGGAGGCTGGTCTGGCTTGACGGACGGCTCCTTGCCGGCCGGCGAGTCGCCTCTGGCGAGGGGCTCGCTCGTCCTGGTCATGCCCTCGAGAGCGTCCCGGCGTTCTCTGAGACCTGCACCGCGCCGCACCCGAAGGGACAGGTAGGAACCGGCACCGACAGGGATCGGCAGCCAGAAGTTGAACAGGCGCCAGGAGATCACACCCAGCCACGCGATTGCGGCAGGCACGCCGAAGCCGGTGAGAGAGGTCGCGGCTACCGCCTCGACGATGCCGAGGCCGCCCGGAGTGAGCGGGACTGCGGCGAGGACGTTGGCCACGCCATAGGCGACGAAGAGGTCGATGGGTCTGGTGAGGTGACCGTAGGCTGCGATGAAAGCCCAGAGCGAGGCGGCGTCGAAGAGCCAGTTGGCTGCTGCCCAGGAGACCGCGTCCCGGAGCAGGTGCCGGTCTGAGCCCAGTGTCCTCAACCGGTTGGCGAGACTCTGGACGAGCCTTTCCATCTGCTCCTCGGTGACCCAGGGCACCCGCCTGGCAAGAAAGCGCAATGCCCGGGTGGCATGAGCCTCGCCCCGCGTGAGCAAGAGAACGAGGGCGCCGAAGGCGGTGAGCAGCACGGCACCGACGACGGCGACGGTGACGTAGGCGCTGTTGAAGCCGTGGAGCGGGATCGAGATCACAAGGGCCATCCAGAGCATGGCGTTGAGGACGACGGCGGAGCCGATCCCCTGGGTCGCCAGCGCGAAACCCGCATCGGCGCCACTTACGCCGTTCGAGGTGAGCAGCCTGTAGCCGAGGCCGGTGCCCCCGGCGGTGCCGGCAGGGATGACATGGCTCACTGCGAGCGTGGACAGGTCTATACGGAGCACCTTTGAGAACGACGGCCCGTCTTTCGGCAGCACGGACCGGGTCAGGCGCCCATAGGCGGCGAGCGCTCCCGCCTCGAGGACAAAGCCGACGAGGAGCCACACGACACTGACGCGACCGAGCTGGCTCAGCGAGGAACGTGCCTTGGAGTGGAGGAAACTCGGGATGAGGACGTACTCGACGACGAGGAGGAGGACGAAGAAGGTCAGGCCGTGCCGCAGTGGCCCGGGTATCCATCCGAGAAGATTGCGACGATGGTCCGGCGAGCTCTTGCCGGCTCTTTGGCCGTCGGGCTCGGGCGGGTCGGCCATCCCATCCATGCTTGCAGGCGCGACCGGCGAAGTGGGCGAACCTCGTGCGAAGGGCAGGTTCCGCGCAGGAAAAGCAAGGCGCGCCGAGCGCCCCGTGTCGATGTCAGCGTCTCAGGATCACCCTTTGGCAGCTGTGCATGGAGTTGACTTGTGACGATGGCCGAGCAGACAGGGCGCCCGGAGCTCGATCCCGCCAAGCAAAAGCGCGTGCACGACCGTCAGGTGGCTCGAGTCGCCTTCATCGTCACGAGTGTCGTGGTCGTGACCGGCATCGGCGTCGCTTTGTTGTGGCGGCTCCGTGTCATCGTCCTGCTGATCGTCGTCTCGCTGTTCATCGGCTCGCTCTTGCATCCCATCGTCAGCTTCGTGGAGCGCCGTGGGATCCGCCGGGGAATGGCGACGGCCTTGGTGTTCTTCGCATCGGCCGCATTCTCGGCAGCGGTGATCTACCTGTTCGTGCATCCTGTCTACACATCCGCCTCCAGCTTTGCCAAGGAGCTGCCGAGCCTCGTCCGTCAGGCCCAGCACGGCAGGGGACAGATCGGGCACCTCATCAAACGCCTGCATCTGGTGAGCTACGTCAAGAAGAACGTCCCCAAGCTCCAGACCCTGATCACCGGTCTCGGCCGTCCTGCCCTCGCCGTCGGCAAGACGGTCGTGAGTGGCATCGTCGCCCTTGCGACCGTTGGTGTGCTGACGTTCTTCATCCTGCTCGAGATGCCGAAGATGGTTCGCGGCGTGCTCGAGGGGATGCGGCCGGAGCGGTCGGTTCGTGTCCGCAAGATGCTGGAAGACGTAGGCAGTGCCGTGGCCGGCTACATGCTGGGCAACCTCGCTACTTCGATGATCGCCGGCGTGGTCGTCTTCGCGACGCTGCGCGTGATGGGCGTACCTTACGCTGGAGTGCTCGCCATCTGGGTGGGTGTCGTCGACTTCCTCCCGCTCGTGGGCGGGCTCCTGGCGGGAGTGCCGACCGTCGGCGTCGCCCTGTTGCACTCGCTGCTTGCAGGCCTGGTGACACTTGCCGTCTTCCTCGTCTACCAGCAGATCGAGAACCACATCCTCAATCCGGTCGTGATGAGCCGGACAGTGCGCCTGAACCCCCTTTGGGTGTTGCTGGCAATCCTGATAGGCGTCGAGCTGGGCGACATCGTCGGGTCCACTTTCGGCGGCCTCGTCGGGGCGCTGCTGGCTGTTCCCACCGCGAGCGCCATCCAGGTGATCGCGAAGGACCTGTGGGCCGGGCACCACGCCGTCGAACCGGAAGACGCTCCGGAGTCCTCGCAGCCAACCGGCGTCGCTCCCTGACGGTTTCCCCCTAGGCTGCAGGGGTGCGCGTCCTTGTTGTGCTGCCTACCTACAACGAAGCTGCCACAATCGAGAACGTCCTAGTTCGGGTACGGGCGGCGCTGCCGGACGCCTCGATACTCGTCGTCGACGACGGCAGCCCTGACGGGACGGCCAAGATCGCCATGGATGTCGGTGAGCGATCGGGCAACGTGGAGGTTCTGTCCCGGCCCGCAAAGCTCGGCCTCGGGAGCGCCTATCGCGACGGGTTCCGGTGGGGTCTCGAGCGAGGCTACGAGGCTTTCGTCGAGATGGACTCGGACTTCTCCCACGACCCGGGCGCCCTTCCCGGCCTCGTCGCCCCACTTGGCCAGGGGTACGAGGTGTGCATCGGGTCACGGTATGTGCACGGCGGTTCGATACCGAACTGGAGCCTGCCGCGGCGGATGCTCTCGCGGGGCGGCAACATCTACGCGGATGTCATGCTCGGCCTTGACGTGAGGGACTCGACGGCTGGTTTCCGCGCGTACGCGGCGCGCGTCCTCGAGCGCATCGACCTGCGCTCGGTCCGGGCGGAGAGCTACGGCTTCCAAATCGAGATGACCTACCGCGCGCGGGAGGTGGGCGCGAGGATCCTGGAGGTTCCGATCCGTTTCGTGGACCGAGAGCTCGGGACCTCCAAGATGTCCACCTACACCGTCGTCGAGGCCTTGTTTCTCGTCACGCGGTGGGGTGCGCAGCGGGTCTTCGACCGGCTACGAGGCGGCAGGGCTGCGCGGAGCGCGCCGTCGTCGAATTCGTTCAGGTGAGAAAGGGGCGGCATGCGAGCCCCCGCCGGCGGATCGAGGGTGCCAATCGATGCAGGTGAGGGCCCCGTCGTGGTCCTGGTGCATGGTCAGCCGGGCGCGGGAGGGGACTGGGTGGCGCTTGCGAAGCTCTTGTCGGCGGACCATCGGGTGCTCGCGCCGGACCGGCCAGGCTGGGGATCGGACCCTCGCCCGGCGATGGGCATGGCGGCGAACGCGGGGGCGTTGCAGGACTTGCTCGAAGGCGTCGAGGCGCAAAGCCCCGTGACTGTCGTCGGCCACTCCTTCGGCGGTGGCGTTGCGCTTGAGCTCGCCTTGACGCATCCCGAGCGCGTCGGCGCCCTCGTGCTGGTCGGCTCGATCGGCGTCGCCGGGGCGTTGTCGGGGTTCGATCGCCTGCTCGTCGTGCCGATGATAGGAGAAGGCATCCTCCGGGCCGGGGTTGCCGCTCTCCGGCGCGCTTTGATCACGGCCACGCGCTATTCGCAGCGCCATCCTGACGCCCGAGTCGCGAAGAAGGTGTTGGTGCTTCCCACCTTGCAGGCGGCGATCGGAAGCGACGGACGCCCGATGGTCGGCAGGTCGAGGCAAAGCTTCCTCGTCGAGCAGCGGGCGCTCCTGGCCGAGACGCCGGAGCTGGAGCGTGCGCTCGGACGAATCGCGGTTCCGACAGCGGTCGTGACCGGGGCGTCGGACCGCATCGTGCCCGTCTCCGCGGCGCGGTCGCTCGCGGGGCGCGTACCGGGCGCAGAGCTTGTCGTCATGGCCGGTGGCCACCTGCTCCCGTTCGACCAGCCGGAGAAGCTCGCCGAGATCGTGCGTCGCTACTCGGCGCTCGCCTCCGGCGTCAAGGACGGACGGCAGCGGCGAGAAACGCCTGAAGCTTGAGCTGGGTCTCGGCCAGTTCTGCCGCAGGGTCGGAATCGGCGACGATGCCCACCCCGGCGAATAGCCTCGCCGAGCATCCCGCCACTATTGCCGAGCGGATCCCGAGGTACCACTCGCCGTCGCCTCGGGCGTCGATCCAGCCGACGGGGCCAGCATAGCGGTCGCGGTCGATCTCCTCGAGCTTGGCGAGGTAGTCGAGCGCCAGGTCAACCGGTGTCCCCGCCACAGCAGGAGTGGGATGAAGCAGAGCGACGAGCTCGAGCACGCTCGGGTAGTCGCCATCACGCTCGGCGAGAGCGCCGGTGACCAGGGTGCCCAGATGGCTCACATTGCGCAACTCGAGAATCGCCGGCTCGTCGGGGACATCGAGCCGCTCGACCACAGGCGCTAGCGCCGACGCGATGGCGTCGACTACGACCTGGTGCTCGGAACGCTCCTTGGCAGATGCCAGGAGTGCCGCCTCGGCCTTGCGGTCGGCGTCCGGGTCCCCACTGCGCGCCGCTGTCCCCGCGAGGGGTTGCGAAGCGACCCGGGCACCGTTCCGGCGGATGAGGAGCTCGGGCGTCGCTCCGATGAAGCCGTCGATGGCAAAGGCGGTGCACGACGGATGAAGCGCCCGGAGGCGCCCGAGGAGGTCGGCCTGACGAAACGGCCGGTTTGCGTGAACGGTCACCTCGCGGGCGAGGACGACCTTGTCGAGGCGCCCGCTGGCGATCTCGGCCAGCGCAGCGCCGACCCGGTTCAAGAAATCCTGATGTGGCCGAGCCGACGCGAGCCGGAACTCGTCAGGCGGTGCGGATGCACCCTCATGTGGGGACGTGACCATCTCCGGGAGCCCAGCGGACATCTCGGCGAGCAGCTCATCGACACGATCCGGCGATCCCACGACCAGCGCCGTAGGCGAGTGCCCGGCCGCGGCGATGACGGTCAGCTCGGGGACCACGAGCTCAGCGTCGGCCCGTCGGTCGAACGGAAGCGCTCCGAGGGCGAGGGGAACGGGCGCCGGGGTCGGCGGCCCTGCAGCGGGAAGGATGGCTCTCAGAGCTGCCAGCGCACGCGCGAGGCTAGACGGGTCCGTCAGGCCGCCGGCAAGCTCGAGCGCAGCTGCCGTCCCGAAACCGAGAACCATCAGCCCGTCGCGCTCGATGACTCGTCCTGTCTCGTGCGCGTGCCTTCGCAACCGAGCCAGGGCACCCGCCCCGATCGGGTACGTGGCATAGCAGAGTCGGGGTGCTCGGCGGCTCACGGCTCTGCCCTCTCGGGGGACCGGGTGGCTGTCACGCATTGCGCGATGCCACCGCTCAAGGCATGGTGCCTGACGTCGGTGAAGCCGGCGTCGGCGAGCAGGCGGACGAATTCCGGGAACGAGGGGAGATATGCGACCGAGCGGGGCAGGTAGCGGTACGCCGCCCCGTCGGACAACAGCGCCCCGAGCACCGGCACGACATGGGTGAACCAGGCACGATGTCCAAGGCTGAGCAGTCGGTTCGGCGGCTCGCCGACCTCGAGCAGTGCCAGCCTGCCACCAGGGCGAAGGACGCGACCGATCTCTCTTGTGATTTCGCTCAGGTCGGCGAAGTTGCGGACGGCGAACCCGCTCACGACGGCGTCTGCGGCTCCGGTCCCGAAGGGCAGGGCCACGGCATCGGCCTGGATCAAGGGCGCCCCGCCTGCGCGGGCGGCGGTGAGCATCCCTAGGGAGAGATCGATCCCCACCGCCCGGTGGCCCTGGCGGCGCAGGCTGCGGGCGAGGTCACCGGTGCCGCACCCGACGTCGAGGACTACCGAGGCGGGGGAGAGTCGCAAAAGATCGATCGTCCGGCGCCGCCAAGGCCCGTCCAGCCCGAAGGTCATCAGGCAATTGACAAGGTCGTAACGCGGCGCGATGGCGTCGAACATCGATCGCACGAGGGCTCGCTTGTCCTGACCCTCGGGCAAGGGCGCCGAGGCGTCGAAGACAAAGCCCTGCGCCGGGCCATTGTTGGTGGCTTTGGTCACGGGCTCGCTACCAGGTAAGACCTGCGACCTCGCGCATGGCCGTCTCGAATTCCGCGTCCCCGAGGGTGCTCCGCGCCGACAGGATCAGGTTGGCGTCGTCGCCGACGCGTCGCCGCAACGGCCCGTCGTCGTTGTCGATGGCATCGGCGATCACCTTGGCGACGACGTCCGGGCCAGGGCGGGCGCCGCCTTGCATCTTGCTCGCCACCTGGGCCAGCTGAGACTCGAGCTCGTCGTAGGCGGCCGGGGCTGGGGCGGGCCCGTACACCTTCATGCCTGGAGCGATGAAGCCGGGCTCGACGATGACCACCCGCACGCCGAAGTGGGCCAGTTCGACATGCAGGGCCTCCGAGATGGCCTCCAGGGCGTGCTTGGTGGCCGAGTAGTAGCCATCGAGGGGTCTCGCGACCCGCCCGGCCACCGAGGAGACATTGACCACGACGCCTGAGTGGCGTTCGCGCATGCCGGGGACGAAAGCCTGGATCATGCGAACCGGTCCGAAGACGTTCGTCTCGAACATCTGCTCGACGTGTTCCATCGGGACGTGCTCGATCGGACCGTCGAAGGAGATAGCGGCATTGTTCACGAGGGCATCGACCCAGCCGAGCTCGCGGCGGACCGCGCCTATAGACATCGCGTCAGTCACATCCAGGTGAAGCCGGCCTGCCACGTCGAGGTCGTCGAGCGTGCCCAGGTCCCGGGCGGTGGCGATGACCTCGTGCCCGCGGGCGGCGAGCAACGCCGAGGTGGCCTTGCCGACGCCGGCTCCGGCTCCTGTGACGAGTACTCGCATGTCAGTCACTCTAGCGGCGCCATCTCTGGGCGCTCTGGGGGCGTATTTCACCGAGTGATGTCGGCAGCGAGCAAGTCGCACGTGCCCGATTTCGTCGCGCTGGCGACCGCTGTCCCTCGGCGAGGCCGCAACATGCCTTGTCAGGAGGGAAAGTTCACCCAGAGTTCACCGCGAGAGAATCACGCAGACATCTTCAGTTCACGCGGTCATCGTACTGTCATCTGAAACGGACGCCGGGGCCAAGATCGCGTCGCGCGGCGAGGCCTACTGGGGAACCGATGGACAGGGCAGAGACCAACTACGAGGGACTGCACGGAGGTAGAGACTCAAATGAAGATGAAAAGGACCGTTCGGCTTGCGCTCGGCACCACAGCGGTCGTCATCTCGGCCATCTCACTGGCGGCGATGTCGGTCATCCCGGGCGCGGGCGCCGAAGCACGAAGTGGTGACGCGTACCTCGCGGCCGACACCCAGCTGAGCACGCCCGCCACCATCGGCGGCGCGGGCTCGACCTTCGCCGCACCCTTGGAGAACGCCGCACAGGCTCTCTACACCTCCCACACTTCGAATGCCACGATCAACGGCTACCAGGCGGTCGGCTCAGGCACGGGCGAGGCGGACGTCATCAAGAAGCTGGTCGACTGGGGCGGCACTGACGTGCCCATGGCCCAGGCCGACATCAACAAGGACGAGCCTTCCGGCGACCAGTACACGACGGCCGAGTTCTTGCAGATCCCGATCGGCCTCGGAGGGGTAGCGATTCCTTTCAACGTTCCCGGCCTCAAGGTCAAGTCGCTCGTCTTCAACGCGACCGTGCTCGCCAACATCTACCAGGGCAAGGTCTTCTATTGGGACTCCGCCGCCATCCAGGGCCTGAACCCGAAGGTCAAGCTGCCGCACAACAGGATCATTGTCGTCGCCCGTGGGGACTCATCGGGGACGACGTACATCTTCACGAACTTCCTGCACGCTGCCGCTCCGACGGTGTGGACGACCGTGCCCGCAAAGACCCCGCTCTCGCTGCCTACTTTCGGCATCGCGGGAAGCGGGAACGCCGGTGTCGCCTCTGACATCGAGAACACTCCGTACTCGCTGGGCTATGTCGAGTACTCCTACCTGCTCCTCAACCCGAACCTGATCAAGGGAGTCGGGGCGATCGTGAACAAGTCGGGCGACGCCGTCCTGCCCTCGGTCGAGGGTGTCTCTTTGGCCGCGGCCGCCAGGCCGGCGATCTCACCGACGGGCTTCTCGATCGTCTACCAGTGGGGCGCCAAGACGTACCCGATCGCAGGCTACACGTGGGCCGTCATCTGGAGGTACCAGACCAACGACGCCGTGGGGACCCTGCTCGTGAAGTACCTCGACTGGCTGGCGCACTCGGGCGCGGTGAACGGGACGACCGCTGGACAGGACGTCGCCGCCCAGCAGGGCTACGTCCCGCTTCCGGCTAACATCCAGGCACTGGCTCGCAGCACGCTGCTGAAATGCACGGGTAGGCACAGCCAGGTGCTGCTGACCACCAACGGTTCGTAAGCCACAGACTTGTTCGAATAATCCCAAAGCGAGACACGGCTGAGTGAAACAGTAAGGCTGAGGTTTGACGACCACTCCTCCCTTAGCAGTCTCTAGGCCAGGGATGCCGGATCCGCTTTTGGCTGAGAGGGGGAAACTCTTCTCGGTCAAGAGCGATTGGGCGTATTTGCTCATCCTCTACGGCGTTTCCGGTCTGTTCGCGCTGATCTGCGTGGTCTTCCTGATCAGTGTCATCGTCTCCTCGATCCCCGCCTGGCGCCATTCGGGTCTGTCGATCCTCTACGGCAGAACGTGGAGTCAGGCGACAGACTCCTTTGGCGCCCTTCCCATCATCGTAGGTACCTTGCTGACGACGGCCATCGCCCTCGTTCTCGCCATCCCGATCGGGATCGGATCTGCACTTGCGATAGTGCACGTGCTTCCTGGCAGGGCCCGAATCTTCGCCTCGTCTCTCGTGGAGCTTCTCGCCGCAGTGCCGAGCGTCGTGTACGGGCTTTGGGGCCTGCTGGTTCTCGCCCCCTGGTTCGAGAAGACCGTAGAACCTGACCTGGCCGACATAACAAATGGCCACTGGCCCTTCAACCCTCCTTTCGAGGGCGTCGGGGTGCTGCTCGCCGGCTGCGTGCTGTTCGTCATGATCCTGCCGATGATCGTGGCGCTTTCGAGAGACGCCATTTCGGTCGTTCCCAACGACCAATTCGAAGGGGCCCTCAGCGTCGGCGCAACGAAGTGGCAGGTGCTGCGCAGTGTCGTCCTGCCCGCGGCACGAACGGGCATCGTTGGCGCCGTGACGCTGGCGACCGCCCGGGCTCTTGGCGAGACGGTGGCAGTCGCCATGGTCATCGGTCTGAACCCGCTCTTCCCGCACTCGCTGTTCTCGACTGCCTCCACGCTGGCCTCGACGATCGCACTTCAGTTCCAGGACGCGACGCCGCTGCAAGTCGCCGCCCTTGGTGCCCTGGCGGTGATCTTGATGGCCATGACGGCGATCGTGAACTGGATCGGCCGTCGGCTCATCCAGCGTTCGGGAGCACAGGCACAGTTCGGATGATGTCCACAACGATCGAAGGGGTACCGCCAGATCCGATGCTCGAGCGGCGCGAGCTGATCCAGCAAGTGGCGCACAAGACGCTGAAGCGGCGCATGCTCAGGTCCCGGGTGGTGGTCGGGCTCTGCGGCTTCGCCCTCCTCCTCGCGCTCATACCCCTCTTCGCGATCTTGTTCTCGCTCGTGCAAAAGGGTCTCCGCTGGTGGAGCATCGACTTTTTCACGAAGACCCCGCAGTTCCCGTCACTTCTCTATCCCAACGACGTCGGGGGGATCGCCAATGCGCTCATCGGGTCGCTCGTCATCGACACCCTGGCGGCAGTGATCGCGATCCCGATCGGCGTCGTCACGGGGCTCTTCCTGGCCGAGTCGGATGGACAGCTCGCCAACGCATTGCGAATGACAGCCGAGATCATGACCGGGCTGCCCTCGATCCTGCTCGGCATCTTCGCGTATCAGATGCTGGTGATCGGGTTTCACGAATGGGGCATAAAGCTGCCGGGCATAGGCTTCGCGGGAATCGCCGGGAGCTTCGCGCTCGGCATTCTCATGATCCCGATCATCATCAAGGCCTCTGAGAACGCACTACGAAGTGTGCCCTTCACGATCCGAGAAGCCGCGCTCGCACTCGGGGCCCGCAATGGAGTTGTCTCGCGCAAGGTGGTGATACCGACTGCGCTTCCCGGTCTCATCACCGCGGTGCTCCTGGCCTTGTCCCGGGCAGTCGGCGAGACGGCGCCCATCTTGTGGGTGATCGGCGCCTCGACCGTCGTCACCTGGAACCCGTTGCACGAGATGGCCTCGATGCCGCTGCAGATCTTTCAGTCGTCCACCTCTCCGTACACTTCGCTGCGAGCGGAGACCTGGGGAATTGCCCTTACGCTGGTGATCATCGTTCTGTTCCTTAACTTGGGGAGCCGCCTTCTCGCGGCGTGGCTCCGAAGAGAGAGGCGGTAGTTGTGGACCCGAGCACCATGGTCCCCGTGTTGGTGACCCAGACGCCGAGCCAGGAGGGCGATGTGCGGTCGGGTCCGGTCGCGATGCGGCTGGAGGACGTGGCGGTGTCGTTCAGCGGGCGCACGGCGATACGTGACGCGAGCTTCGCCGTCCCGAAGAACAAGGTCACGGCCCTCATCGGTCCCTCGGGTTCTGGCAAGACGACGCTGTTGCGAGCCATCAACCGGTTGCACGATCTCACCAAAGGGGCCGTCGTGACCGGCAAGCTGATGCTGGGGGACACCGACATCTACGCGGGTGGGATTCCCCCGACTCTGTTGCGAACCCGGGTCGGAATGGTCTTCCAAAGGCCTAACCCGTTTCCCACGATGTCGATCTACGAGAACGTCGTCTCAGGCCTGAAGTTCAACGGGATACACAAGAAATCAGTTCTCGACGAAGCTGCCGAGTCCTCTCTCGTCGCGGCTGCTCTCTGGGACTCGGTCGTGGACCGGCTGAAAGCTCACGCCTCGACGCTTTCCGGGGGCGAGCAGCAGCGCTTGTGCATCGCACGGGCACTCGCCGTGGAGCCCGAGGTCCTCTTGATGGATGAGCCGACCTCCTCCCTCGACCCGATCTCGACGCGGCTCATCGAGGAGCTCCTCGGTGAGCTCAAGTCCCGTGTCACGATCATCATCGTCACGCACAACATGCAACAGGCAGCGCGTGTGTCGGACCTGTGCGCCTTCTTCCTGATGGGTGAGGACAGGGCCGGAGAACAGATCGAGGTGGCGCCCACGAGGAAGTTGTTCTCGGAACCGGACGATCAAAGGACCTTGGACTACATCCAGGGCCGCTTCGGCTGAGGACGACGCCGGGCGCGTAGGACCTCCGCTCGGGTCGTGAGCGGGGGCCGCCGACCCCCGGAGGTCACGACCGGGCCGAGAGGACGTCGGCCAAGGCCCAGAGGAAAAGGTCGTTCTCCGAAGCTGTGCCGATGGTGACGCGCAGGCAGCCTTCGAGCCCCGGCCAGTCCGAGACGTCGCGGACCAGTACCGAGTGATCGAGCAGTCCCTTCCAGACGGCGGAGCCATTCTGTCCGGCACGGAACAGGATGAAGTTGGCGTCGGACGGCCACACCTCGACGGGAAGGTCCCCGAGAGCGGTCGCGACCCGTCCTCGTTCCTCGACGGTGGCCGCCACGCGGGCGCGCATCTCGTTCTCGAAGCCGAGGGCCAGGCGTCCCGCGGCCTGTTTCAACGCGTCGAGATGGTACGGAAGCGTCACATTCGACAGCGAGGCCACCACGCCCGGGTCGGCGATGGCATAGCCGAGGCGCAGGCCTGCCAGCGCCCAGGTCTTCGAGAAGGTGCGCAGCACGACAAGGCGGGGGTCGAAGTCGAGCAACTCGAGTGCGGACGACGGGGCGAACTGCCCGTAAGCCTCGTCGACGACGAGGATCCCCGGCACGAGAGCCAGGACGGCCCGGATGGTCTCTATCGCCTCGACGCCACCGGTCGGGTTGTTCGGCGAGCAGAGGAAGGTGACAGCAGGGGCGGTCGGTCCGTACAGCTCGACCGAAGCTGTGACCGTCCGGGCGACTTCGGCGAGCTCGACTTTGAAGGCGTCGTCCCGCCCGCCTGCGACCACCGGTGTCCCGGTGAGCCTGGCAATGTGGGAGTGCAGGGCGTAGGTCGGCTCGAACAGCATCGCGGGCCTGTTCGAGCCACCGTAGGCGAGCAGGAGGCACTGGATCGCTTCGTTCGAGCCGTTGGCGCAGAACACCTGCTCGGCTGAGACCCCATGGTGGGTTGCGAGCGCCGTCCGCAGCGCCACGGCTTCACGATCGGGGTAGCGGTGCAGCGGGATCGAGCGCAACTCGTCGGCAAGCGCCTCGACAAAGGCCTGCGGAGGAGGCTCTGGCGACTCGTTCGTGTTGAGGCGGACGTCGACCTCTACCTGAGGCGAGTGGTAGCCGGGCCGTAGGGCGACTTCCCGCCGGGGCTCGCCGGGGGCGGCGCCGCCGGTCCTGTCTCGACTCATGTGCCTTCCTGCCCCTCGGGCTCCGAGCGCAGGACAACCGACCGAGCGTGGGCGGGAAGCCCCTCCGCGTTCGCGATCGCGGCAACGTAAGGCGCGACGCGAATGAGCGCGCGGCGGTCCGCGGAGATCACGTGCACCCTGCGGAGGAAGTCCTCCACGCCGAGCGCGCTCGAATACCGCGCGGACCGGAAGGTCGGCAGCGTGTGACTCGGCCCGGCGAGGTAATCGCCGAGCGATGCGGGCGCGTACGGACCGACAAAGACCGCGCCCGCGTTACGCACGAGGGGAACCATCGCGTGCGGGTCGCTGCAACACAGCTCCAGGTGCTCGGGCGCTATCTCGTTGGACACCGCCATTGCTTTCTCCCGTCCGTCGACGAGCACTGCGTAGCCCCCGCCCGCGAGCGTCGCCTCGATCTCGGCGCGACGGGGTGACTCCTCGACGAACCGGGTGACGGCATCGGTCACAGCCTGCAGTACCGGCTCGGACCATGTGATGAGCCAAGCGAGCCCATCGGGGCCGTGCTCGGCCTGGACGACGAGGTCGATGGCCACGTAGTCGACCGGGGCCGTCTCGTCCGCGATCACCACGACTTCTGAGGGCCCGGCGAAGGAAGCCGGCATGCCGACGGCGCCGCGGACCTCGAGCTTGGCGAGCGACACGCGCCGGCTCCCGGGTCCGACGATGACATCGACGCGGGCGACGGTCTCAGTGCCGTAGGCCATGGCGGCGATCGCCTGCGCGCCCCCGATGCGATAGATCTCGTCCACCCCGGCCAAGCTTGCGGCCGCGAGCACCTCGGCCGGGACGGAGCCGTCCGGCGCGGGCGGCACACAGAGGGCAATGCCGGCCACGCCTGCGACCCGAGCCGGGATGGCGCTCATGAGCACGCTCGAGGGATAGCTCGCCCTCCCACCCGGGACATACACTCCGGCGCGGGCGACGGGAAGCTCGAGCAGGTCGACCTCGATTCCGTTGCGCTCGAAGGTGCCCGGGTTCGGTGCCCGGTGGCGGTGGAACAACGCGATGGAGCGGGCCGCTTCGGTGAGCGCCCCAAGGAGCGCCGGCTGCAAGCGGTCGGGCGCCGCGTCGATCTCTGTGACGGGCACTCGGATCTCGTCGATGTCGACCTTGTCGAAACGGGCCGTGTACTCCCGTAGCGCCGCGTCCCCTCGCACCTTGACGTCCTCGACGATCGCACGAACCTCTTCCACCGGGCCCCGGCCGGCGAGGTCAGGTCGCGGGAGCGCGCCACCAAAGTCGGGCGCGCCTGCCCGCAGGTCAAGACGTCGGAGCATGCAGGCAGCGTATCCGCCGGCCAGATCCCAATCGTGAGCGCGGATCGGCGATGATGGCGGCATGGCACCGCAAGTCCTCGAGCCGTCGGAGTTCTCCGAGCTGTCCTCGATCGCTTCCTCGCTCGATCAGATAGGTCGTCGCGTCACAACGCTCGCGGACGCCGCCATCGCGGCCAAGAGGGACGACGTGGGCTCGGACCTCATCGCGGTGGAGCGTGCTCTCGCCGGTGCCGTGCGTCGCCTCGAGCGGTTGCTGGCAGACGGGAGATGACCCTCAGAAGCTTGCCCGGACGCGCCGACGGCGCCCCGAGGGCGCCGTCGGTGAGCGGATCGGGCGGCGGATCCCGGTTCCGCTCGTTGGAACCAGGTGGCGGGAACCGGTTCCTTGAGCCGAAGTTAGCGTCCCGGTCCCGGCGAATTACCGCAAGTCACAAACCTGTCACGAGACTCACAGAGAATTCACGCGCTCGTCAGAATTTGCCCCTCGACGGACAAAGGTCGGCGAGCTCGCAGATATCGCAACGAGGCCGGCGCGCGGGGCACACCCTCCGGCCATGCAGGATGAGCCGGGCGCTGAACGCACCCCACTCATCAGGGGGATACAGCGCGCAGAGGTCTTGTTCGATCTTGTTCGGGTCGGACGAATCGGTCAACTGGAGGCGTTGGCTCACTCTCGCCACATGGGTGTCCACGGGCAGCCCAGGAAGGCCGAAGCCGACGGAGAGCACCACGTTGGCGGTCTTGCGGCCAACTCCCGGGAGTGTGGTCAGCTCCTCCATCGTCTGGGGCGTCTCGCCCGAATAACGCATGACGATCGCCTCCGAGGCCCCGATGATGTGGTCGGCCTTGGAACGGAAAAAGCCCGTGGACCGGATGAGGTTCTCGAGCTCCCCACGGTCTGCGCTGGCGAAAGCTTGGGGTGTCGGATAACGCTCGAACAGCGCCGGCATCACGAGGTTGACGCGCTCGTCGGTGCACTGGGCGGAGAGGATTGTGGCGATGAGCAGCTCGAACGGGCTGCGGTGGTCCAGCGCGCACAGGTCGCTCGCAGACCCCGGATACGCCTCGGCAAGGCGGTCGGCGATCTTACGGGCCCGAGCCAGGGGGCGGGGGCGCCGGCGGCCGGTGCTGCTCGCGAGACCGCGGCCACTCGGGGGTCGGGTGCTCGGCACGCTGGGCATCTTCGGATCGTAGCCACACGCTGGCGGCGAACCAGCGGTGAACAGACGGTATGTTCGCCAAGTGCACAACGTCGAGATCAAGCGCCGGATGGGAGAGGCCGACATCGCCGCCATCTCGTCCTTGCTCGAGGCCGCGACCGCGGCCGACGGCCATCGCGCGCTCGGCGAGCACCAGTGGCTCGATCTGGTCCAAGGCGGTCGTGAGGGCTTCGCCGGGTTCGTGGCTCGAGAGAGCGGTCGAGAACGCGTCATCGCTTACGCGCAGATCAGCCGGGGCAAAGACGCGAACTGGGCCGTCGAGTACGTCGTGCATCCCCGCTGGCGAGCCACGACCGGAGCCGAGCTCCAGACCGAGCTGCTCAGCACGGCGCTCGGGGTCATCGAGTCCCAGGGCGGCGGCCACGTGCACCTGTGGGTGCCCAAGCCGGGGCCGATAGATGACGCCGTCGCAGAGGCTGTCGGCATGCGACGCGGCCGCGACCTCGTTCAGATGCGGCGTGCGCTACCCATCACCGAGGAGAGCGCGGCGATCTCGGTGCGGCCGTTTCGGCCCGGCGAGGATGAGCTGGCCTGGCTCGAGGTGAACAATCGGGCGTTCCGCGGTCATCCCGAGCAGGGCTCATGGGATCTGGCCACCATCCAAGAGCGCGAGCGTCAACCGTGGTTCGATCCGCGCGGGTTCCTGCTGCACGAACGAGACGGTCGCCTGGCGGGCTTCTGCTGGACGAAGGTCCACGAGCCCGAGGACGATGTGATGGACGACGGCCTCAAGCAACAACTCGGCGAGATCTATGTGATCGCGGTCGATCCCGACTTCCAGGGCCACGGTCTCGGGCGCCAGCTGGTGCTCGCCGGTCTCGCCTCGCTGTACGAGCGCGGCGTGACCACGGGCATGCTCTACGTCGATCACGACAATGTGGCTGCGCGCAGGCTCTATCTCTCGCTCGGGTTCGTCGACGATCACACGGACCGCGCCTATGTCATCGACGTGGTCGCTGGCTATTCGTCGCATCTGCCGGGCGCATTGCACGAGGCTGGCGGCGATGAGCGATGAGCCCCCGCGCGTGAGCCGGTACGACCTGGGACGGGACGAGCTCGCGGCGCTGCTGTCCGATCAGCCCTCGTACCGCGTGCGCCAGGTGTTCGACGGCTTGTACCGGCGGCTGGCGGAGCCGGGGGATCTCACGGAGCTTCCCCGGGCGCTGCGCGGCCGACTCGCGCAAGCTCGGGGACTGGCGCCCGCCTTCTCCTGTGTCGCCGAGAGCGTCGCCGACAGGGGCTCCACGGTGAAATGGCTGCTCGAGACGAGCGACGCCAAGCGCATCGAGACGGTCCTCATGCGTTACCGCGACCGAGCGACGGTGTGCGTCTCGAGCCAGGCGGGCTGCGCGATGGGCTGCACCTTTTGCGCGACCGGTGACGCCGGCTTCGGGCGGCAGCTCAGCTCGGGGGAGATCGTCGAACAGGTGGTGATAGCCGCCAGGTACTGCAGGTCAAAGGGATGGGGCGAGCTTGACAACGTCGTGCTCATGGGCATGGGCGAGCCAATGGCGAATTTCAGGTCCGTCTGGTCCGCCGTGGAGACGATGAACAGGGACTTGGGCCTGGCTGCACGGCATCTCACGATTTCAACAGTGGGTGTCGTGCCCGGCATCCGGCAGCTGGCGGGAAAGACGCTCCAGGTCAACCTCGCCGTTTCCTTGCACGCGGGCAACGACTCGCTGCGCGACCAGCTGGTACCACTCAACCGGAAGTACCCCCTTTCGACGGTCATGAAAGCCTGCGAGGAATACCGAGCGGCGACCGGGAGAAGGATCTCGTTCGAGTGGGCCTGCATCGCGGAGGTGAACGACCGTCCTTCGGACGCCTTCGAGCTGGCCTCTCTCGCCCGTCCACTCGGAGCCCATGTCAATCTCATCCCTCTCAATCCCACGGCGGGAGGCCTCTCGAGGGGCCTCAGCGGGTCCGACCGCTCACGCGTCTCGGCTTTCCAAGCCTGGTTGGCACAGGCCGGCGTGAACGCCACGATCCGCCAGAACCGGGGACGTGCTATCGCTGCTGCCTGCGGCCAGCTCGCGGCCCGCAAGGAGCTCACGGCCCGCAAGGAGCTCACGGCTTGCGATCAGCTCGCCGCCTCGCGCCGGCGCCTCAACTGAAGCGGTGATCGGCTCAAGGCTGATGGCCGGGCCCGGACGTGCAAGGCTTGACGGATGGCGATGAACCCTGGACCAGATCCGCGCCGCGCCGAGCGCAGGCGCTCGACCAAGGAGACCGATATCGCCGTCCTGCTCGAGCTGGACGGGACAGGTGCTGCCGAGGCAGACACGGGCCTGCCGTTCTTCGACCATATGTTGGCCCAGTTGGGAAGGCACGGCGGCATGAACCTCGACCTCAAGGCTCGCGGCGACCTCGAGGTCGACGCCCACCACACGGTCGAGGACACGGGCATCGTCCTTGGCGAGGCGCTCGCCGAGGCACTCGGGTCGAAGGCGGGAGTCCGCCGCTTCGCGTCGATCGCGGTGCCGCTCGACGAGGCACTGGTCGATGTGGCACTCGATCTTTCCGGGCGGCCGTACCTGCACTACGACGTGGAGCTGGGGGAGACGGCGCCGCTCGGTAGCCCTCCGTTCGATGTCCAGCTGGCCGAGGAGTTCTGGCGGGCTTTCACGCACTCGGCGGCGATCACCTTGCACATCGAGCTCCGTCACGGGCGCAACCCCCACCACGTCCTCGAAGCGTCCTTCAAGGCGGTCGCCAGGGCGCTTCGGGACGCTGCCCGGATCGAGGGCAGTGGCATCCCGTCCACAAAGGGCAGGTTGTAGGCCAGAGGTGATCGCTGTCCTCGATTACGGCATCGGCAATCTCCGCTCGGCCGAGAAGGCCCTGGTGCACGTCGGCGCCGACGCCCGCCTCGTCGACAGCCCCGAAGCCGCCACGGACGCGGCGGGGATCGTCCTGCCCGGCGTCGGTGCTTTCGGCGCCTGTGCCCGTGCGCTTCGCCACTCAGGCCTCGACGAGGTGGTCCGCCTCTGTGTCGACGAAGGCCGTCCCTTTCTCGGGATCTGCGTCGGCCTGCAGCTGCTGTTCGAGGGCTCGGAGGAGGACCCGGAGGTCCCCGGTCTGGGCATCCTGCAAGGATCTGTCCGCGCCATAGCTGCGAGCGAGCGCCGGCCGCAGATGCAGTGGAACCTGGTACGCCAGCCCGAGGGCAGGTGCTCGCGCCTGCTCGGCGATGCCGGGAGCCAGTGGTACTACTTCGTCCACTCCTACACGCCGTCTCCCGAGGGCGCCGAGGCTGTCGGCAGCGTCGTCGGCACCTGCGACTACGGAGGCGAGATGGCGGTCGCGTTCGAGCGCGGGAACATGTTCGGGACGCAATTCCATCCGGAGAAGTCGGCATCCGCCGGCCTCCGACTCCTCGCGCGCTTTGCCCGGATCTGCGACGAGACGGCTCCGGAGGCGTGACCGTGGAGCTGTGGCCGGCCATCGACATCCTGGGAGGCAGGTGCGTGCGGCTGTTCCAGGGCGAGTTCTCCTCCGGGACCGGCTACGGCGACCCACTGGAGCAGGCCGAGGCATTTGTCGCCGCCGGTGCGCGACGCCTGCACGTGGTGGACCTCGACGCCGCGCGCGACGGCGGGTCCCCGAACCGGCACCTTGTCCTCCGCATCGCCTCGGCGACCGGCGTGCCCGTTCAGGCCGGGGGCGGGGTCCGCGACGAGGGCGCAGCGGCGGCCCTCCTCGAAGGCGGCGTGGCCCGTGTCGTCGTCGGCACCGTGGCTGTGGAGCGACCTGAAGTGCTCGCGGGGATGGCCGCAAGATGGCCCGGCCGGGTCCTGGTCGGCCTGGACCACCGGACATCGGCCGGGCCCGATGGCGCTCCCCGGCGGGAGGTCGCCGTGCGGGGCTGGACTGCGGCCGGGGGCCTCGAGCTGGAGGTCGCCCTCGGTCGGCTCGAGGGTGTGGCCCTGGGCGGGGTCGTGGTGACCGACATCGATCGAGACGGGACCGGGGCCGGTCCCGACCTGGCAGGACTCGAGCGCGTCCTCGCGGTGGCGACCGTTCCCGTCCTGGCCTCGGGCGGTGTCGCCTGCGTCTCGGACCTCACTTCACTCGCAGGCCTTGGGGCGGGCGCCAGCCGGCTTGCCGGTGTGATCGTGGGCCGGGCGCTGTTGTCGGGAAAGCTCTCGATCCCGGAGGCGGTTGCCGCGTGCGAACCGTGAGAGTGATCCCCTGCCTCGACGTGGACCTCGGGCGGGTCGTCAAGGGCATCGAGTTCAAGGGGCTTCGCGATGCCGGCGATCCCGTAGAACTGGCCGCGCGCTACGACGCCGAGGGCGCCGACGAGCTTGTCCTGTTGGACATCACCGCTTCCTCGGACGCTCGCGCCACGATGTTGCAGGTCGTCGAACGAGCTGCGGAAGAGGTCTTCATCCCTCTCACCGTCGGGGGCGGCGTGCGGTCGGTAGCGGACGGCCGGGCACTGCTCCGGGCCGGGGCGGACAAGGTGGCGGTGAACTCGGCCGCGGTCGCCACACCCAGTCTGATCGAAGGGCTGGCGGCCGAGTTCGGCGCGCAGTGCGTCGTTCTGGCCATCGACGCGCGCCGTTGCGGCGATAGCGACCGCTGGGAGGTCTTCACCCACGGGGGGCGTCGGGCGACCGGCCTCGACGCCCTCGGCTGGGCCGTTGAGAGCACCCGGCTCGGAGCCGGCGAGCTCCTCGTCACCTCGATGGATCGGGACGGGACCGAAGCCGGCTACGACCTCGAGCTGACCGGGCGGATCGCGGACTCGGTACGCGTGCCCGTGATCGCGAGCGGCGGTGTCGGCAACCTGGACCATCTCGTCGAGGGCGCGCTCATCGGCCATGCTGACGGGCTGCTCGCCGCCTCGATCTTCCACTTCGGCCGCCACACGATCGCCGAGGCGAAGGAGAAGCTCGCCTCCTGCGGGGTCAGCGTCCGGCCGCCGGGCGCTTGAGCGGTCGTTCCGGCCTCACGCGCACGTACAGCTTCGCGAGGGCGGATCGCAAGGCCGCCTCCACGTCCAGCGGATTGTCACCACGGGCGAAGACGAAGCCCAGGTAGCGGTTGCCCTCAGGGAGCGGGACCAGCGTGCGGCCCGGGGCGATCGTGATGTCGACGCTCACGATCCCCGGTGTCTCGAGGAGCTCCTCACGTCCGGTGACCTCGACGAGGACACCGCCGGCGCGGATGGGCAGCATGAGGACGCCGGCTGCGCCCTGCGTGGGTGCAGGGCTCACCGGCCGACCGAGGGCGTGGGCCAGGATCAGGTACTCGAGGCTCATCCCGGTCCCGAACTCGAGGGTGCGCGAGCAGAGACCGCCGATAGAGCGTGCGGCGACCTCGATCACCCAGGCACGGCCGTCGCGCACGCGGAGCTCGGCGTGGACCGGCCCCTCGGTGAGCCCGAGCCCTCGCGTGGCCGCCTGCGTGGCCGCCTCGACGGCGGCGCGGTCCGCCGCGGCCAGCCGGGAGGGCGTGACGTACAGGGTCTCTTCGAAGAACGGGCCGTCGAGCGGGTCGGGTTTGTCGAACACCGCCAGCACGGTCAGCTCACCGTCGGTGAGCAGGCCTTCGACGGCGACCTCTGGGCCGGGTACGAACTGCTCGAGGAGCAGGGGCTGATCGGCTGGCGCGCCGGCGCTTGTCGCGATCGCCCGGGAGCGTTCGACCGCGACGAGCACTTCGGCGAGTGTGTCTGCCCGGATTACGCCTTGGCTGGCTGACAAGGAGGTCGGCTTGACGACACAGGGCAGCCCCACTAATTCGGCGAGCCGGGCCAGCTCGGCAGCTTCGCCAGTAGGGGGGAGGACCGCGAACGCGGGCTGGGACACCTCGGCCGCGCTGAGCAGCGTGCGCATCCGGAGCTTGTCGCGGGCCGCCGCGACGGCGTCAGGACGGTTGGCGCGAAGGCCCAGGCGCGCCGCGGCACGGGCTGCCGCGATGGTCCCCTGGTCGTCCACTGCCACCACGGCGTCGAGCGGCGTGGCCGCGTCGAGGGCCACGATCGCGTCCGCCGCCGCCTCCGGGTCGTCGAGGCGGACCTGGACGCAGGCTCCGCTCCGGGTGAGCACAGGTGCTTCCTCGCAGCCGACGATCACTTCGAGCTCGAGCGCCCGCGCGGCGTCGAGGAAGTCCGAGGCCCTGTAGGAGGCGGACGGGACCAGCAGCAGGACGCGGTGCACGTTCCTATGATGCCGGCCCGCGCCAAGGTTCCTGCCCACAAGGTCACGGCGCCCTGTCGCGGGGGCTACCGTTCCGGTGATGGAATCGCCCAAGTTGAGCCCTGGATCGGACTCCGCCGAGGTCAAGCAACCGGTCACGATGCTCAATGACCGCGTGTTGGTGCACGTGCCCGCCGCCGAAGGTGAACGCCGGTCTCGTGCCGGGATCCTCATCCCCGCCACCGCCTCGGTCGCTCGTCGCCTCACCTGGGCCGAGGTTGCCGCCGTCGGCCCGAACGTGCGCTCGATCCGGCCCGGAGACCGCGTCCTTTTCAACCCCGAGGAGTGCTTCGAGGTGGAGGTTCAGGGGGAGGACTACGTGATCCTGCGCGAACGCGACATCCCGGCGGTCGCCTCCGAGCGCCTCGAGGACGGGACAGGGCTCTACTTGTGAGGGCTTCCCCGGTGGGGTTCACCGACGAGGAGATCGCGAGGATACGTTTCGACGAGAAAGGGCTCGTGGCTGCGATCGTGCAGGACCGCGCGACCGGCGATGTCCTGATGCTCGGCTGGATGGACACCGAGGCCTTGCGTCGGACGTTGACCACCGGGCGTACCTGGTTCTGGAGCCGGAGCCGGCAGGAGTACTGGTGCAAGGGGGAGACCTCGGGCGACCGACAGTGGGTCCGAGCTGCTGCCTACGACTGCGACGGCGATGCGCTGCTGATCACGGTCGACCAGGAGGGCCGCGGGGCCTGTCACACCGGCGATTGGAGCTGCTTCCACCGCCGGTTCGGCGATCCACTCCCGTGACCGGTGCCGGGTCGCGCCCGGGCCGGAGCCGGTTCACACCGAGTGGCCCAGCTGGCGCCTGCCCCGACGTGGGACTGTTCTGCGAGCTGGCCCGGGCGCACTCCGTCGTGCCGGTCTGGCGGGAGCTCGTCGCGGACAGCTTGACCCCGGTCGGCGCCTTTCGGGCAATGGTCGGCGACGGTCCCGGCTTCCTGCTCGAATCGGTCGAGCACGGCGAGCGCTGGAGCCGCTTCTCGTTCGTCGGCCGTTCCCCCGCCGCGACCCTGGTGGCGCGCGGCCGCGACATCGAGGTGACCCAGGGCTCGCTCCCCGGGTCGGTCCCCCTTGACGGGGGCGTACTCGCCTGCCTCGAGTCGCTCCTCGAGCTGTTCCGGTCGCCGTCGTTCGAGGAGCTCCCGCCGTTGCACGGCGGTCTCGTCGGCTATCTCGGCTACGACGTGGTCCGCGAGATCGAGCGGCTGCCGTCGCCACCGGCCGATGATCTCGGCCACCCTGATGCTGTCATCTCGGTCATCGGCGAGCTTGCCGCCTTTGACCACTGGCGCCAGCGGGTAACCCTCGTCGACAACGTGCTCCTGGACGCGGAGAAGAACGAGGGCTCCGACGCCGCCGCTCTCGATGCCATCTACCTCGACGCGCTGCGGCACCTGGAGGTGATGCAGCGCGACCTGGAGCGCCCCGGCCGGGAACCGCTCTCCGCACCGCCGTCAGCGGAGGCGACACTTCCCGCGGGCGCCGTCCGGCGCGGCACGAGCGCGGCGAGCTATCGGCACGCGGTCGAGGTCGCCAAGGAGTACATCCGTGCCGGTGACGCGTTCCAGATCGTGCTCTCGCAACGGTTCGACTTCGACCTCGGTTGTGACCCTTTTGACGTGTACCGAGTGCTCCGTCAGGTGAACCCCAGTCCGTACATGTTCTTTCTCCGCCAGGGGGGCGTCTCGGTCGTCGGGGCGTCACCCGAGCCCATGGTCCAGCTCCTCGACGGGCGTGTCGTCTCGAGGCCGATCGCAGGGACCCGTCGGCGCGGCTCGAGCGACCGCGAGGATCGCAGGCTGGAGGCGGAGCTGGTCGAGAACCCGAAAGAGCGCGCCGAGCACGTCATGCTCGTCGACCTGGCCCGCAACGACGTGGGCAGGGTGGCTCGCTTTGGCTCCGAGCGGGTCAACGAGCTGATGACCGTCGAGCGCTACAGCCACGTCATGCATCTCACCTCTGAGGTCTCCGGTGAGCTGCGCGAGGGCGAGGGGCCCGTGGACGTGCTGAGGGCGACGCTTCCGGCCGGGACCGTCTCCGGTGCCCCGAAGGTGAGGGCGATGGAGATCATCGACGAGCTCGAGCCGACAAAGCGCGGCCCGTACGCCGGCATCGTCGGTTACATCGACTTCTCGGGCAACCTCGATACGGCGATCGCGATCCGCACCCTGGTCGCGACCGCGGACGGCAGGGCCTCGGTGCAAGCCGGCGCCGGCATCGTCGCCGACAGCGATCCTCAGGCCGAGGACGAAGAGTGCGCGGCCAAAGCGGCCGCGGTGCTGGCCGCCGTTGCCGGGGCTCGCCAGATGGCGGCCGAGACACGCCGGGCCGAGCCGTGACACCGGAGCTCGACCTCGAGCGCTCCTACGGCCTCATCAAGAAGGGCGCCTGCGCCCTCGAGACCTCGCGCGACGCCGTGGTCGTGCGCGGCCCCGACGCGCGTGGCTGGCTGCAGGGGCAAGTGAGCCAGGACCTGGGGCCACTCGCGCTCGGTGACTCGGCGGAGACGCTGGTGCTGTCTCCCCAGGGCAAGGTGGACTCGTACTGCCGCGCGACGATCCTGGCCGACGACGTCGTGCTCCTCGACACCGAGACCGGTTACGGCGAGGCCCTCTCGGAGCGGCTGCGACGTTTCCGCCTGCGCGTGAAGGCCGAGCTCGAGAGCCGGACCGTCCGCTGCCTGGAGGTTCGCGGGCCGGCCTCGGCGGCCTTGGCGAGCTCGGGCCTGGGGTTCGGGATGACCGTGGGTGGCCGTGGGCCGGACCCGGGGGAGGGCGCGCCGGTCCTGGGGGAGGATTGGTCAGTCGCCGTGCCGGTCAGCTGGACCGGCTACTCAGGTTTCGATGTGCTGGCGCCGGTCGGGGCGCCGGAGCGTCCGTATCTGGACGTCCCCTTCGGCGACCCAGCCGCGTTCGAGGCGGCTCGCATCGAGGCCGGTGTGCCCGCACTGGGCCGCGAGCTCACCGAGAAGACCATCCCGCAGGAGGCGGGCAGCCTGGTCGAGCACACGGTGAGCTTCACCAAGGGCTGCTACACGGGCCAAGAGCTGGTCGCCCGCCTTGACGCCCGGGGCGGGAACGTCGCCTGGAGGCTGCGCGGCGTCGTGCTCGACCCGGCGGCCGAGAGCCCCGCCGGTGCGCGGCTGTTCGCGGGCGAGCGCGAGGTGGGGCGACTCACGAGCGTCACCTGGTCACCAGGATTCACGGCCCCGGTCGCGCTCGCCTACGTGCGCCGTGACGCGGTGCCCCCGTTCCTCGCCACTGCGGCTCCTCACGGGGCCATCGCGAAGATCTGGGAACTCCCGCTCCAAATCGGATAGACAAGGCTCGTGGTAGCGATCCTGCTCGCGATATGCGCTGCGCTGTGCAACGCCCTTACCACGATCTTCCAGCGACTCGGCGTCGAAACGGCTCCCGATACCCGCGGCCGCGGCCTGAAGCTCATGCACCACGTCATGCGCCGCCCCATCTGGTACGTCGGACTCGCGGCGATGGTGGCGTCGTTCTTCTTGCAGGCCAGTGCACTGGGATTCGGATCGCTCAGCGTTGTCCAGCCGCTCATGGTCACCGAGCTCCTCTTCCTCGTCATCATCTTGCACTTCTGGTTCGGAGCGCCGCTCGGTTGGCGCGAAGCGGTCGGGACGGTGCTGACCGTGGCGGGCCTGGCGGGATTCCTCGCCATGAGCAATGCGGGTGGCGGGACCACTTTTCCCACGACGAGCGGCTGGGTCATCGTCGTCTCTGTCTGCTCGGCAGCCGTCGTGATCTGTGTCGTCTGCACCAGCCGCAGGTCGTCGCGGGCGTGGCGCTCGGCGTGGTTCGGGGCGGCGGCTGCGATCTCGTTCGCGCTCAGCGCCTCGTTCACGAAGGCGACAACGATCCTGTTCTCCTACGGCTTCTGGCAGATCTTCGAGCACTGGGAGCCTTACGGCATCGTCGTCGCGGGACTGGCGGGTCTCATACTCACCCAGGACGCCTTCCATGCCGGCCCGATCACGGCTTCCCAGGCGACCCTGACGATCGTTGATCCGATCGTGAGCATCGTGATCGGTGTCGGCCTGTTCGGTGACCAGCTGCGCGGCGGGATAGGTGCCCTCGCCTTCGACGCCGTGGCCCTCCTGGTCATGTGCGCCGGACTGCTCGTGCTCACCCAATCGCCGCTGATCGCGGGGTCAGCCGCCAGGGAGCAGCTGGGGAGATCTCGAAACGTCCACAAACCGCCGAAGATCCCGGAGGACTCCCGAAGCGGCCGGTAGGCTCAAGCCGGTGGCCACGTATCTCGATCGCATCGGAAGGTGGCACCGTGACGCCGCCTCATGCGATTTGCGTGACCTGACAGAGCTCGCCACCAAGGCCGGCTCGGCAGCGCCGCCCCGCGACTTCGCCGGGGCGCTCGCATCCTCGCTACCGGGGAGCGCCGGCGGCCAGCCGATAGCGCTCATCGCCGAGATCAAGCGCAGATCGCCGTCGCAGGGAGATATCGCCCCGGATCTCGACCCGGCCGAGGTCGCCCGGGAGTACGCCTCCGGCGGTGCCTGCTGCTTGTCGGTGCTGACCGACGGTCCCCATTTCGCCGGCAGCCCGGAGGACCTCGAGTTGGCGCGGGCCGCGGTCGGGCTTCCTGTCCTCCGCAAGGACTTCACGGTCGCCCCGATCGACATCTACGACGCACGCATCATGGGTGCGGACGCCGTGCTGCTCATCGTCGCGTTGCTCGACGACGCGGAGCTGTCGGAGCTTCACCGGCTCGCCACTCAGTTGGGCATGGCCGCCCTTGTCGAGGTCCACGACGAGGACGAGCTCGAACGCGCGCTCGGAATCGGGGCTCGGCTCGTCGGCGTGAACCAACGCGACCTGCACACCTTCGAGGTGGACAGGGCCCGGGCCGGGCGAGTCGCGGGTCACGTCCCGCCTGGTGTGGTGAAGATCGCCGAGTCCGGGGTGGAGTCGGCGTCTGACGTGGCCGCGCTGGCGCAAGCTGGCTTCGACGGCGTTCTTGTCGGTGAGGCCCTGCTGCGCTCGCGCGACAGGCGGGCTGCTGTCGCCGGGTTATTGGGGCGGACCGTGTCATGTGGGTGAAGATCTGCGGCATCACAAGTGAGGAGGACGCCCTGCTGGCGGTGGCCATGGGGGCAGACGCCGTGGGGTTCGTGTTCGCGCCTTCGCCGCGCCAGATGAGCCCAAACGCGGTGGCCGCCATCACTCGGCGGCTGCCGCCGGAGATCTGTACCGTCGGCGTGTTTCGCGACGAGGAGCCACGCAGGGTCGTGGACATCGTGAACCACGCCGGCCTCGATGCCGCCCAGCTGCACGGGAGAGAGACCTTCGAGGACTGCGGGTACGTCTCGGTCCGGGTCCCACTTGTCATAAAGGCGTTCCCGGCGGGCGACGAGCGGCTCAGCCGTGCGGCCGAGTACGGCGCTGACATCGTGCTCGTGGATGCCCCGTCCCCTGGATCGGGCAAGGTCTTCGACTGGCGTCTCGCCGAGGGTGCGCCGAAAGGACGCCTGCTGGTGCTCGCCGGAGGCCTCGACCCCGACAACGTGGCCCAGGCGATCCGCACGGTCCACCCCTGGGGCGTCGATGTCTCCACCGGTGTGGAGGCGAGCGTCGGCAAGAAGGACCCGCGCAAGGTGCGTGCCTTCGTGCAAGCGGCCCGTGGCGCCGAGCCCAAGCCCTACGACACCGATGACGAGGGCCCTTACGACTGGCAGGAGGAGGATTGAGCGCACCCGGTGCCTTGATGGGTGATCCAGGGCACCCGGGACGCTTCGGCGAATTCGGTGGACGGTATGTGCCCGAGTCGCTCGTCCCGGCTTGCCAGGAGCTCGAGGCCAGCTTCGAGTCCGCCTGGGCGGACAGGGCCTTCAGGAGGCGTTTGGACGACCTCCTGCGTGAGTTCGCGGGTCGCCCCACGCCGGTCACCGAGTGCGGCCGTCTGAGCGAGCGGCTCGGCCTGAGGCTGCTCCTCAAGCGCGAGGACCTGGCACACACGGGCTCGCACAAGATCAACAACGTCCTCGGACAGGCGTTGTTGGCCGAACGGATGGGAAAGCGCCGCCTGATCGCCGAGACCGGGGCCGGGCAGCACGGCGTCGCCGCCGCCACCGCGGCGGCGTTGCTCGGGCTGGAATGCCTCGTCTACATGGGTGCGGTCGATGTCGAGCGCCAAGGGCTCAACGTATTCCGCATGGAGCTTCTCGGCGCACAGGTGCACCCGGTGGAGTCCGGCAGCCGGACGCTGAAAGACGCCATCAACGAGGCGCTGCGCGATTGGGTGGCGTCGGTGGAGACGACCCACTACTGCATCGGGTCGGTCGTGGGCCCGCATCCGTTTCCCCATATCGTCCGTGAGCTGCAACGTGTCGTCGGTGACGAGGCGCGCAACCAGTGCCGCGAGTTGCTCGGTGGCCTCGATCCGGACGTCGTCGTGGCCTGCGTCGGCGGGGGCTCGAACGCGGCCGGCACATTCGCGGGCTTCGTCGACACCAGTGCCCGCCTCGTCGGCGTCGAGGCGGCAGGGGGCGCGGCGCTGAGCAACGGTGTTCAAGGCGTCGTCCACGGCATGCGGTCCAGGTTCCTGCAGGACGAGGACGGTCAGATCCTCGAGGCCACGTCGATCTCTGCCGGTCTGGACTACCCGGGGGTCGGTCCCGAGCACGCCTTCCTCGGCGCGACAGGTCGGGCCGAATACCCTTCGGCGGACGATGCAGAGGTGCTCGCCGCTTTCCGCCTGTTGGCCGAGACCGAGGGGATCATCCCCGCTCTCGAGCCGGCGCATGCCCTCGCCTGGGTGATCAGAGAGGCAGGAAAATCGCTCCCACATGGCTCGACGGTGTTGATGACACTTTCCGGGAGGGGCGACAAGGACGTGGCACTGGTAAGAGACCTGGCATTGTGACAGCTGGACCCGCAGTTGCCCGCGGCGCTCTGGAGAAGGCTCTCAGGCAGCGCCGCGATGCCGGCCACAAGCTGCTCGTCCCGTATGTGACAGGGGGTCTCGGGCGCGACTGGCTGGAGGTCGTCCAGGCACTCGGCGCCGCCGGGGCCGATGCGATCGAGATCGGGATCCCTTTCTCTGACCCGGCCATGGACGGGCCCGTCATCCAACAGGCGTCGGCCGAGGCGCTCAGCGCCGGAGCGACGCCCTCGGGGATCATCGCGGCTTTGGCGAAGGCCGACGCCGGCGTGCCGCTGGCGGTGATGACCTACTACAACATCGTGTTCAGGGCGGGACACCGCAGGATGGCGAGCACGCTCGCCGAAGCCGGGGTGTCCGCGGCCATCGTGCCCGACCTGCCGCTCGAGGAGCTCGACGGTTGGGGAGACGAAGCGGATCTCGCCGGGATCGAGACCGTCCTGCTGGTCGCGCCGAGCTCACCCGAGGCCCGACTGAGGGCGATCTGCGCCCGATCGCGCGGGTTTGTCTACGGCGTCGGGGTGATGGGTGTGACCGGTGAGAGGGCAACGCTGGGGGACTCCGCCCTCGGTGTCGCTGCTCGGTGCAAGGACGCAACCGACACCCCGGTGCTCGTCGGGGTCGGGATCTCCAATCCGGAGCAGGCTCGGGAGGTCGTCGCGATCGCGGACGGCGTCGTGGTCGGATCAGCGCTCGTCCATCGGCTCCTCAAGGGTGCCGGCCCCGAGGGCGCGGCCGCATTCGTGAGGGAGATTCGGGCCGCAATCGGCGGGTGATCCAACCGGGGGTGAGAATTGTGGTTTCATCATTAGGTGAGCGCGGCCGCACTCGCGACCGAGCGGGTCGCGCAGGCTATCGGTCAAGAGACCGGGAGTTGTGCCGTGGTGACGCGCGCGCTCACGAAGCGCTTCGGCAAGCGCTTGGCGGTTGACGGGCTTGATCTCCGCATCCCTGCAGGCTCGATCTCGGGTTTCGTGGGCCCGAACGGCGCCGGGAAGACCACCACCATCCGGATGCTGCTCGGTCTCATCCGCCCGACGGACGGCACGGGAACGGTGCTCGGCCATCCCCTCGGCCACTCGCGCGCCTACCTGCCACGCGTCGGCGCCCTGATCGAAGGTCCTACTTTCTACCCGGCGTTGTCGGGACGCGAGAACCTCATGGTGCTCGCTCGTCTGGGCGGCCTTCGTCCAAACAGGGTCGATGCCGTGCTGGAACGGGTCGGCCTCCACGGGCGCGGCCTGGACCCATTCCGGACCTACTCGCTCGGGATGCGCCAGCGACTTGGCATCGCGGCGGCGCTGCTGCCCGGCCCTGAGCTGCTCGTGCTGGACGAGCCCACCAACGGGCTCGATCCGTATGGGATCGCGGAGATTCGTGCCATGCTGAGGTCGTTCGCGGATGACGGCATGACTGTCTTCGTGTCCTCACACCTGCTCGCCGAGATCCAGCAGGTCTGCGAGCACCTCGTCGTCATCGAGGCAGGCCGGCTTCTCTTCCAGGGAGGAGTCGACGAGCTGCTTGCAGCCCGTGCCCCCGAGCTGATCGTGCGGACGGAGAACCCGGGGGATGCCAGGTACCTTCTGGCGCTCGTGAAAGGCACGGGCCGGAGGGCGCGCTTGATCGGGCACTACGAGAGCACGACCTTGGAGATCGTGGCCGACTGCAGCTGGGCGGGGGACCTGAACCGGCTCGCGATGGCCAACGGCATCACCTTGGTCCACCTGGCCGAGCGGCGCTCGACCCTCGAGGAGGCGTTCTTCGAGATAACCCGGACCGGCGGCAGGGCCAAGAGCGGGCCGGGTGGCTCTTCATCCGACCCGGCCGGCTTCGGGCGCAAGGCCGGCTCGTGGGCCGCAAAGGGACGACGACCATGATCTGGCGTTCGTTCGTGAGCGAATGGGTCAAGATGCGCCGCAGGCGACTTTGGTATGGCACTTACGGCGCCATCACCGGAGTGGTCATGTTGACGACGATCGTGACAATTGCCGGCGCGCTCCGCCACCCCGGCGCCCACGGTGCGCTGACCCTTGTTCAGCTGGCCCATGCCTCTGGGCTCAGCCAGGGGCTCACCCAGTCGGGCGTGCTGCTGGGAGCCGTGTCGTTCTCGGTCGCCGCCTTCCAGTTCGGCGGGGAGTTCTCCCACGGGACACTGCGCAATCTCCTTGTCCGCCAACCGCGCCGCTCTGTGCTGATGGCCGGCAAATGCCTCGCGGTGCTCACCTTCCTCATCGGAGCCGTCGTGTTGGCAACGGTGTTCGGCATCTGTGCCGCGTTCGTGATGGCGCACTTGCGCAGCATCCCGACGAGCGCGTGGACCTCTGGAGCAGGGATGAGCGACCTCGGGAACCTGCTCGGCGACCTTGTCATCGCCACGTGCGGGTTCGCCGTCATCGGCATGATCGCCGGCGTGCTGTTTCGCTCGTCGGTCATCGCGATCGCGGCAGGGCTCGCCGTCCTGCTCCCCTTCGAGACGATCCTCACCGACGCCGTTCCCGGCACAGGCCGCTGGCTGCCGGCACAGCTGCTCGAGGCCATCGCCCAGGGCGGTTCCGCGAGCGCTCCCTTCGCGGCGGCCGTGATAACCGTGGCGGCATACCTTGCCGGGGCCGTCGCGATCGCGATGCTCGTCTTCGTCCGCCGGGACGTCACGGCCTGAGGGCCCGAGCTGCCCGTTGCCCCCGTTGCCCGGTTGCCCCGTTGCCCGGGCTTTGCATAATTACTCGACGGACTGTATTATCATGCTGTGAAGACGGGAATTGCCGGAGCATCGGGCTATCTCGGGGCGGAATTGCTGCGCTTGCTGGCGGGCCACCCCGGCTTCGAGGTCACGGTGGCCCAAGGTGACAGCTCGGCAGGAGTCGCCCTAGCCGATCTCTATCCCTCCCTGGCGCCGGCATACGGCGACCTGGCCTTTACTGCCCTCGAGCCGAGCGGTTTCGACGGTCTGGACGCTGTCTTCGTGGCTCTCCCGTCCGGTCGATCGCAGGACCTCGTCCCGGCCCTTCTAGATCGCGTTCAGCTCGTCGTCGACCTGGGGGCCGACTTCCGGCTCCGGGACCCGTCGCTCTACCCGGCCTGGTACGGCTTCGAGCACCGAGCCCCCGAACTGCTCGGCGAGTTCGTGTACGGGCTTCCCGAGCTGTTCCGCCACGAGCTCGCCACGGCGCGGCTCGTGGCGGCTCCGGGGTGCTATGTCACCGCGGCCACGATCGCGCTGCAGCCTCTTGTCCGAAGTGGAGTGATCGAGGCGACCGGGGTGATCGTGGACGCCGCGAGCGGGAGCTCGGGCGCCGGGCGCGCACCGTCGGCGAGCTTCCATCATCCGGTCGTCAACGAGAGCTTCTCGGCTTACAAGCTCCTCGAGCATCGCCACACTCCAGAGATGGAGCAGGCCATCGGGGCACAGGTCCTGTTCACTCCGCATCTGGCGCCGATGACGCGTGGCATCCTCGCCACTTGCTATGGCCGCGCCGCCGGTGACCGGGACCCGTCGCGTGCCTTGGAGGTGCTGCAGGAGGCCTACCGGGGTGAGCCCTTCGTCCAGGTGAGTTCCGAGCCGAGTGCCACTCGTGAGACCTACGGCTCGAACACCGTTCGCGTGACCGCCCGCTACGACGAACGAACCGGCTACGTCGTCGCGCTCGCAGCGTTGGACAACCTCGTGAAAGGGGGCGCCGGGCAGGCGATCCAGGCGGCGAACATCGCCCTCGGCCTGGAGGAGACCGCCGGGCTGCCCACGCTCGGGCTCGTGCCGTGACGGTGCTCGCGCCGCGCGGCTTTGTCGCCTCGGGCGTCGCGGCCGGGATCAAGCCCGACGGGCAGCTGGACCTCGCGCTCGTTGCCACGGAAGACTCCCGACCCGTGCCGAGCGGAGCGGTGTTCACTTCGAACCTCTCGGCGGCCGCGCCGGTGCATGTCTGCCGGGCGCACCTGGCCGAGAGCGGCGGGATGTCGGCGGCTGTGGTCCTCAACAGCGGCTGTGCGAACGCGGCGACGGGCCAGCAGGGTCGCCGCGACGCCGAGCTCACCGGTGAGGTCGCGGCCCGAGCGCTCGGCGTCCGTCCCGAGCACGTCCTCGTCTGCTCGACGGGCACCATCGGCCTGCCCCTCGAGGTGGGCAAGATCGAGGCGGCGCTGCCCTTGCTCCTGAGCGGGCGCGGTGCCTCGCCCGCGTGCGCGAAGGCGGCGGCAAACGCGATCTTGACGACCGACACGAGGACCAAGGAGGTCGTCGTCGACGGCCGAGGCTTCCTCGTCGGCGGGATGGCGAAGGGTGCCGCGATGCTGGCGCCGAACATGGCGACGATGCTCGCCGTGCTCACGACCGACGCCTCGGCGTCGTCGCACGTATTGCACGCGGCTCTGGCCGCTGCCGTGGGCCACTCGTTCAACGAGATGACGGTCGACGGCTGCACGTCCACGAACGACTCGGTGATCCTCCTGGCGAGCGGCCGCGGGCGCCAGGTGGGAGAAGAGGCGCTCACCGAGGCGCTGAGCGCGGCGTGTGCTGACCTCGCCTCGCAGATGGTCGCCGATGCCGAGGGCGGGACCAAGGTGGTGCGCGTCCGTGTTCAAGGAGCGGCCGACGGCGAGTCCGCACGGCGCGCCGTCCGCCAGGTGGCCGAGAGCCAGCTCGTCAAGAGCTCGTGGTGCGGCGAGGACGCGAACTGGGGCCGGATCGTGAGCGAGCTCGGGTCCGCAGGCACCCCGTTCGACCCGGATCGGGTCTCGGTCGCGTACGGCAAGGTGACGGTCTGTCGCGATGGGGTCGGGGTCGACCACGACGAGGAGGCGCTCAAGGAGGTCCTAGCCGCCCGGCAGTTCGAGATCACCTGCGATCTCAGCCTCGGCACGGGCTCGGCCACGATGCTGAGCGCTGATCTCACGCCTTCATACGTAGAGCTCAACATGGGGCGGTCATGAGCGAGCTCGAGCTGCCGGCGGCGGTCAAGGCCGCCGTGCTCTGCGACGCGCTGCCCTACATCAGGCGCTTTCAGGGATGCACCGTCGTCGTCAAGTACGGGGGAAACGTCCTCGCCTCCGCCGCAGGCGCCGCGGTGCAGGTCCTCCCCGCGGCGACATCGAGGGACCATGACGAGGCGGCCGAAGCAGGGACCCAGGCGCTGCAGCGGTTCGCCGAGGACGTGGTCCTGCTGCGCTCGATCGGGATCCTCCCGGTCGTGGTGCACGGCGGGGGCCCGCAGATCGGCGCGCTCATGGCGCGCCTCGGCAAGGTGCCCGAGTTCCGCGACGGGCTTCGGGTGACCGACTCGGAGACCCTCGAAATCGCACGGATGGTGCTCGTCGGCAAGGTGAACCGCGACATCGTCGACATGATCAACGTGCTCGGCCCGCTTGCCGTCGGGCTTTCCGGGGAGGACGCGGGGCTCATCACGGCGACTCCCCGCGACCCTGAGCTGGGCTACGTCGGCGACGTTCTCGCCGTCGACCCGACGATCGTTCATCACCTTCTCGCCGAGGGCCTCGTGCCCGTCGTCGCCACGATCGGCTCGGACCGTGCGGGTCAGGCGTACAACATCAACGCCGACACGGTGGCGGGAGCGATCGCCGAGAAGCTCGGGGCCGAGAAACTCGTGTTCCTCACCGACGTGGCGGGCATCCGCGCGAACGCGGCCGACCCGGCGACTCTGCTCCATCAGCTCGCGGCCGAGGACCTGGACGAGCTGATCGCTTCCGGTGCCATCGGCGAGGGCATGGTGCCAAAGGCGAAGGCTTGCTCCCATGCCGTGCGCCACGGCGTGAGCAGCGCCCACGTGCTCGACGGCAGGGTCGCTCATGCGATCCTGCTCGAGCTTCTCACCAGTGAAGGCGTCGGCACCATGGTGGTCCCGTGACGACGACCCCGAGACCTCCAAAGCAGCGCCGCCAGCACTTGCTCGCCCGGTTGCTGGCCGAGCATCCCGTCTCGAGCCAGGACCAGCTCGTGGAGCTCCTGGGCCGGGAGGGCATCGCTGCCACTCAGGCGACCGTCTCGCGGGACCTCGAAGAGATCGGGGCCGTGAAGGTGCGGGTTCCGGGCGTCGAGGGGCTGGTCTACGCGGTACCGGAGCTCCCTAAGGACCAGGTCGCTCCACTGGACCACTTGCGACGCGTGCTCGGTGAATGGGTGGTCGACGTCGCCAGCTCGGGCAACCTGCTCGTGCTGCGGACACCGCCCGGCTCGGCCCATGTCGTGGCGTCGGCGCTCGACCGGGCCGGCCTCGAGGGGGCGATCGGCACCGTCGCCGGCGACGACACGGTGCTGGTCGTGGCCGCTGACCACCTCAGCGGAGAAGAGCTCGGCAAGCGGCTCGAGCAGATCAGGGGAGCCCGGTCCTGACGGACTGCAGCTACGCTCGCCGGCGGCTCCCCACGTGACTGCGGCGACAAACAGGAGAGGCAGGAATCAAGTGACAAAGCGAGTAGCGCTCGCCTATTCGGGTGGTCTTGACACCTCCGTAGCCGTCGCCTGGCTGGGGATCGAACTCGGCTACGAGGTCGTGGCGGTCATAGTCGACGTCGGCCAGGATGTCGACTTCGCTGCCCTGCGGCAACGGGCGATCGCCGCCGGCGCGGTCGAGGTCGTGGTCGTGGACGCACGCGAGGAACTGCTGGCGGACTTCGCTATGCCCGCGCTTGCGGCAAATGCGCTCTACGAAGGTCGTTACCCGCTCATCTCGGCCTTGTCGCGCCCGGTCATCGTCCGTCATCTCGTAACCGCGGCACGCCGCCATGGGGCAGGCGCGGTCGCTCACGGAGCGACAGGCAAGGGCAACGACCAGGTCCGTTTCGAGGTGGGGACCAGGGCGCTCGCCCCGGAGCTCGAGACCCTGGCGCCGGTGCGCGTCTGGGGGATGAGCCGGGAACAGACGATCGACTACGCGGCCAAGCACGACATCGCCGTCACGGTGAGCAAGGACCGGATCTACTCCATCGACGCCAACTTGTGGGGCCGGGCGATCGAGTGCGGCGTCCTCGAGGACCCCTGGCAGGCTCCGCCCGAGGACGTCTTCGCGCTAACGGTGCCCACAGCCACCGAGCCGTTCGAGGTGACGATCGGATTCGAGCGTGGGGTGCCGGTCGCCCTCGACGGGACCGAGCTCGGCCTGGTCGAGCTAGTGGGCAAGCTCGGGCACCTGGCCGGGTCCGTCGGCTACGGGCGCGTCGACATCGTCGAAGGGCGCCGTGTGGGCATAAAGAGCCGCGAGGTGTACGAGAGCCCGGCCGCGCTCGCGCTGATCATGGCGCACGCCGACCTGGAGGGCCTCACCTTGGAGCACGACGTGGCGCACGAGAAGGCGCGCCTCGAGCCCCGCTTCGCCGAGCTCGTCTATGACGGCATGTGGTTCTCGCCCCTGCGTCAGGCGCTGTCGGCCTTCATGGCCTCTACCCAGCAGTGCGTGACCGGCGAGGTCCGGATCCGCTTCAGCCCGGGCGGAGGAGCCGAAGTCGTCGGGCGCCGCAGCCCGGTCGGTCTCTACGTCTACGACCTCGCCACCTACGACGCGGCGGACGCCTTCAAGCACGAGGACGGCGAGGGCTTCGTTCGCCTGTTCGGCCTTGGGATCCAGACATGGGCGGCCCGCCAGGGAGGCGCCGAGTGACGCTTTGGGCGAACCGGATGGGCACTGCCCCAGCGGACGCTCTCATGGCGTTCACCGCGAGCCTGGCTTTCGACAGGCGGCTGGCTGCGAGCGATGTGAGGGGCTCGACAGCCCACGTCCACGGGCTGTTGCGAGCCGGGATCCTCACCGCCGAAGAGGCCGGCTCGCTCGTCGGCGCCCTCGAGCAGGCTGGTGCGGAGCTGGCGGACGGCAGCTTTCAGTTCGTCGCCACCGATGAGGACATCCACACGGCGATCGAGCGGCGGGTGACAGAGCTTGCTCCCGACAGCGGGGCAAAGCTCCACACCGGCCGGAGCCGGAACGACCAGGTGGCGACCGCGCTGCGGCTCTTCGCCCGTGGGGAGCTCGCAGGCGTGATCGCTCACGTGCTGGAGCTGCAACGGACCCTGGAACGGCGTGCGACAGAGGTCGGCGACGCCTTCTTGCCCGGGTACACGCACTTGCAGCGGGCGCAGCCGGTGCTGCTCGCCCACCATCTGCTGGCCCACGGATGGGCCCTCGCCCGTGACACCGACCGCCTGTTCGCGACCTGGCGGCGCCTCGACGTGTCACCGCTCGGTGCCGGGGCGCTGGCGGGGTCGTCGCTCGGGATCGACCCGGACCTCGTGGCCGAGGAGCTGGGCTTCCACGCCCGTTTCGAGAACTCTCTCGATGCCGTGAGCGATCGCGACTTCGTGGCGGAGATCCTCTTCGACCTGGCCCTCGTCGCCATCCATCTCTCCCGGATGGGCGAAGAGATCGTGGTTTTCTCGAGCGAGGAGTTCGGCTTCGTCCGCCTGGACGACGCCTGGGCGACGGGCAGCTCGATGCTGCCGCAGAAGAAGAACCCCGACGTCGCCGAGCTCGCCCGCGGCAAGGCGGGCCGGCTGGTCGGGCACCTCGCCGGCTTCCTCACGACCCTCAAAGGCCTGCCGCTGTCGTACAACCGTGACCTCCAAGAGGACAAGGAGCCGCTTTTCGACGCCTTGGACCAGGTCGGGATGGCCCTCGTCGCCCTCGACGGCCTCCTCAGCACGGCTACGTTCGACCTCGATCGCATGCAGGCCGCCGCCAGCGGGCCCGGGCTGGCGGCGATCGACCTGGTCGAGTGGCTCGTGGTCGCGGGCGTGCCGTTTCGTGACGCGCACGGCCTGGTGGGCGCCCTCGTGCGGGAGTCGGTCGAGCGCGGGGTGCCACTTGGCGAGCTCATCGAGGCCCGCCCCGAGTTCGGAGAGCAGGCCCTGGAGGTACTGGACGCGGCCGCCGCCCTCCGCCGCCGCACCACACCTGGCGGTACCGGCCCCGACGCCGTTGCCGTCCAGCTGGACCGCTTTCGCCGCCGCCTCGTGAGCGACACGGCCAGGCTCGCCGAGCGGGAGGCGTGATCTCGACCACCGAGCGCCTCCGGGCGCCGGGCCTTCGGGGAGCGAGGCGTCTCCCGCGCTCGTTCGCCGAGCGCGATCCGGTCCTGGTCGCACCCGAGCTCTTGGGAAAGCTCCTGCGACGCGGGACGCTCGTGGCGCGCGTCGTCGAGGTGGAGGCGTATCGGGGGGCTTCTGACGCGGCGTCGCACGCTTTCCGGGGCAAGACGGCGAGGAACGCCACGATGTTCGGACCCGCGGGCCACCTTTACGTGTACTTCACCTACGGGATGCACTACTGCGCGAACGTCGTGTGCTGGCCCGCCGGCGAGGCCGGAGCCGTCCTGCTGCGTGCGCTGGCGCCGGTGAGCGGGCTGGACGAGATGGCGGCACGGCGCCGCGGGGGACGGGAGCCCGCGGCGAGCTGGCGTCCCGAGACCCTCTGCTCAGGCCCGGCCAAGCTGTGCCAGGCGTTCGCCCTTGATCGCAGCGCCGACGGATACGACCTGATCAGCGGCGCGCAAGGCCTCATCCTCCTGGACGACGGGACGCCGCCGCCCGACGCTCCGGCGGTTGGGACGAGGGTCGGGCTGGGGGCCCAGTGCGCGACCCGCGAGGAGCCCTGGCGGTGGTGGGTGCCAGGCGAGCCGAACGTGTCAAGAGCACGGACGGGCGGCTAGTATTGCCTTCGGCAGCGCGACCTGGGGGTCAAGCTGCTGGCGTCACGGTTGGCCTGCCGGCTCCGGGGCTGTGTCCCGAGGCTTGACACAGGTTGCAATCGTGCTACGCTCAAGAGCCGCTCAGAACGGGGTCGACCCGCTTTGAGCGACCTCCAGGGTGGGCTTTCGGGCCCGCATCCTGGGAGGGTGACGTGCGCCGCCGCCCCAAGAGGGCAACGCACGCAAATGCGCGGTAGCACCTCCTTCCGAGAGGAAGTGTGCTCCGTCGTCGCTCCTTGACAACGGAATAGGAACAGCCAAAAGCCAGTGCGGGTGGCTGTCGGGACCTCAACGGTGCCGACGGTCACGAAGTCAATGCACTAGAACGGACAACAAACTGTTCTTGTGCCAGTTGGTACCTCGTTCACCGTATCGAGGTACCAGCTCTCCAGATTGAAGCGTCGGTCTCACCGGCGCAGAGATCTCGATGGAGAGTTTGATCCTGGCTCAGGACGAACGCTGGCGGCGTGCTTAACACATGCAAGTCGAACGGAGTCGATCTGGTGGCAACACCGGTGAAAACTCAGTGGCGAACGGGTGCGGAACACGTGAGCAACCTGCCCCAAAGACCGGGATAACACCGGGAAACTGGTGCTAATACCGGATACCCCCACGAGCTCGCATGGGCTTGTGAGGAAAGGGTTTCCGCTTTGGGAGGGGCTCGCGGCCTATCAGCTTGTTGGTGAGGTAACGGCTCACCAAGGCGACGACGGGTAGCTGGTCTGAGAGGACGATCAGCCACACTGGGACTGAGACACGGCCCAGACTCCTACGGGAGGCAGCAGTGGGGAATCTTGCGCAATGGGCGAAAGCCTGACGCAGCAACGCCGCGTGGGGGATGAAGGCCTTCGGGTTGTAAACCCCTTTCAGTGGGAACGAAATTGACGGTACCCACAGAAGAAGCCCCGGCCAACTACGTGCCAGCAGCCGCGGTGATACGTAGGGGGCGAGCGTTGTCCGGATTCATTGGGCGTAAAGAGCTCGTAGGCGGCTTGGTAAGTCGGGTGTGAAACCTCCAGGCTCAACCTGGAGACGCCACTCGATACTGCCCTGGCTAGAGTCCGGTAGGGGATCACGGAATTCCTGGTGTAGCGGTGAAATGCGCAGATATCAGGAGGAACACCAGTGGCGAAGGCGGTGATCTGGGCCGGTACTGACGCTGAGGAGCGAAAGCGTGGGGAGCGAACAGGATTAGATACCCTGGTAGTCCACGCCGTAAACGTTGGGCACTAGGTGTGGGGCCTTATCGACGGGTTCCGTGCCGCAGCTAACGCATTAAGTGCCCCGCCTGGGGAGTACGGCCGCAAGGCTAAAACTCAAAGGAATTGACGGGGGCCCGCACAAGCGGCGGAGCATGTGGCTTAATTCGAGGCAACGCGAAGAACCTTACCTGGGCTTGACATGTGGGGTAAGGCGCAGAGATGCGCTGATCTTCGGATCCCACACAGGTGGTGCATGGCTGTCGTCAGCTCGTGTCGTGAGATGTTGGGTTAAGTCCCGCAACGAGCGCAACCCTTGTCCTATGTTGCCAGCGGGTAATGCCGGGGACTCGTAGGAGACTGCCGGGGTCAACTCGGAGGAAGGTGGGGACGACGTCAAGTCATCATGCCCCTTACGTCCAGGGCTGCACACATGCTACAATGGCCGGTACAAAGGGCTGCTATCCCGCGAGGGTGAGCGAATCCCAAAAAGCCGGTCTCAGTTCGGATCGGAGTCTGCAACTCGACTCCGTGAAGTCGGAGTCGCTAGTAATCCCGGATCAGCAACGCCGGGGTGAATACGTTCCCGGGCCTTGTACACACCGCCCGTCAAACCACGAAAGTCGGCAACACCCGAAGCCGGTGACTCAACCCTTGTGGAGGGAGCCGTCGAAGGTGGGGTCGGTGATTGGGGTTAAGTCGTAACAAGGTAGCCGTACCGGAAGGTGCGGCTGGATCACCTCCTTTCTAAGGAGTCACGGTCGGTCTCGGTTCGCCGAGGCCGCGCACTCCCAGTCGATCACTGGCTAGTCGGCCCCGTTCCCGTCCGTTCGTGGTAGACGCCCGAGAGCTTGCTCGAGGGATCCCACACCGGTCGCGAGCGTGGCCCAGCTGTTCCTGTTCCGTTGCCAGGGAGCGCCGGCGGCGTGCCGCTGAGCCCCTTGAGAACTCCATAGCGAGCACGAGCATCTAAATTTAAAATCTCCAAGCTACAAAGAGCCAACGGTGGATGCCTTGGCGCCTGAAGCCGATGAAGGACGTGGGTGGCTGCGATAAGCCACGGGGAGCTGTCTACCAAGCTTCGATCCGTGGATGTCCGAATGGGGAAACCCCGCACCCGTCATGGGGTGTGACTCCGGTCTGAATGCATAGGACCGGCAGAGGGAACCGGGGGAACTGAAACATCTCAGTACCCCGAGGAGAAGAAAGCAACAGCGACTCCCTGAGTAGCGGCGAGCGAAACGGGATCAGCCTAAACCGGACCAGTGTCAAAGCCTGATGGCGTTGCTGGGTCGGGGTCGTGGGACCTGGACGAAGGGGCATCAGACCCTTCGCGGAGTTACAAAACTGCTGTTTAGTGGAAGCATGCTGGAACGATGCGCCATAGGGGGTAAGAGCCCCGTACACGAAAGACACGCAGTCTCCGCCAGTAGTCCCGAGTAGCGCCGGATCCGGGAAAGCCGGTGTGAATCTACGAGGACCACCTCGAAAGGCTAAGTACTCACAGGCGACCGATAGTGAACTAGTACCGTGAGGGAAAGGTGAAAAGCACCCCGGGAGGGGAGTGAAATAGTACCTGAAACCGTTGGCTTACAAACAGTCAGAGCGTCGTCGGCACTTGTTGCCGGCCGTGATGGCGTGCCTTTTGAAGAATGAGCCAGCGAGTTACCGTGTGTGGCGAGGTTAACCCGATTGGGGGAGCCGGAGCGAAAGCGAGTCTGAATGGGGCGTTCAGTCGCATGCGGTAGACCCGAAGCCGAGTGATCTTGCCATGGGCAGGCTGAAGCGGGGGTAAGACCCCGTGGAGGGCCGAACCCACTCTGGTTGAAAACAGAGGGGATGACCTGTGGTAAGGGGTGAAAGGCCAAACAAACTCGGTGATAGCTGGTTCTCCCCGAAATGCATTTAGGTGCAGCGTCAGATGTTCAGCACCGGAGGTAGAGCACTGAATGGGTTAAGGGGCCTACAAGCTTACTGACCCCAATCAAACTCCGAATGCCGGTGCTCCAGAGTCTGGCAGTGAGACCACGAGGGATGAGCTTCGTTGGTCAAAAGGGAAACAGCCCAGACCGCCAGCTAAGGCCCCAAATTTTAGGCTAAGTGGGAAACGATGTGGGAACGCAAAAACAGCCAGGAGGTTGGCTTAGAAGCAGCCATCCTTGAAAGAGTGCGTAATAGCTCACTGGTCGAGTGGTCCTGCGCGGACAATTTAACGGGGCTCAAGCCTAGAGCCGAAGCTGCGGATTTCCGCGTAAGCGGGAGTGGTAGGGGAGCGTCGATCTTGCCGAGAAGCGGCGGTGGGAACCGTCGTGGAGCGTGATCGAGTGAGAATGCTGGCATGAGTAGCGAGAGAGGGGTGAGAAACCCCTCCGCCGTAAGCCCAAGGATTCCTGGGGAAGGCTAATCCGCCCAGGGTCAGTCGGGAGCTAAGGCGAGGCCGAGAGGCGTAGTCGATGCACAACTGGTTGATATTCCAGTACCACCGTGTCCGCGTCCATCCTGAATCGAGGGTACTAAGGGGCTGGCCTTCGGGCCGATCTGACCGACCTCGACAAGGGAAGCGACGGGGGGACGCAGGAGGGTAGATGAGCCCAGGCGTTGGTTGTCCTGGGGGAAGCGTGTAGAGGGAGGTCTAGGCAAATCCGGACCTCACATACCTTGAGTCGTGATCCCGAGCCGTTTCAGGCGAAGTCATTGAGCCCATGCTGCCAAGAAAAGCCCCTAGCGAGCTGACACGGTGCCCGTACCCCAAACCGACACAGGTGGGCAGGTAGAGAATACCAAGGCGATCGGGAGAACTGTGGTTAAGGAACTCGGCAAAATTCCTCCGTAACTTCGGGAGAAGGAGGGCCTCGTTAGAGTGAAGGACTTCGCGTCCGGAGCTCGAGGAGGTCGCAGAGAATTGAGGGAAGCGACTGTTTACTAAAAACACAGCAGCGTGCTAAGTCGTAAGACGACGTATACGCTGTGACGCCTGCCCGGTGCCGGAAGGTTACGGGGAAGGGTAAGTCCTTCGGGACGAAGCTCTGAACCTAAGCCCCGGTAAACGGCGGCCGTAACTATAACGGTTAAGTACCTACTTGGCTGTTAATAAACCTGGCTATATGCTGGAACATCCGAGTATCCGGCGGTACTCGCTCGTCGTACTCCGCAGTTTGGGTGTCGACAGGCAGTGACAATCCGTCCGGCGCGGACGATCAGCAGGAAACCTGCAAAGGGATCCTCAGAGACTACACGCCAGGCCCACCAGGCCATCGAGTCTGGTGGTGAAGATATAGTCCGACCCTCATGGCGACATGAGGAGCTGGGCAGAAATGTCCCAGCCTCGCTCAACCGCACTTCGATGTAAGCGGTTCGGCGAAGTAACAACGTGCCTAAGGTAGGAATGCCTCTTTGCAGGAAAGAGGTGCTGCCCCCCGCGCCGGCGACGACGCGGAGAGCAGTCGGCTATATGCTGGAAAACCCGAGAATTCTCCACTACTCGCCAATTACGGCAGTGATACAGCGTTGCTGTAGGACTGCATTGTGAACGGCAGTGACAACGTGCGAGATGCGGAAAATCAGCAGGAAAGACTCCTGTACCAAGGATGGGTCGTCGGTTTTGTCGACGGAGAGGGCTGTTTCAGCTGTCCGATCTTTCGCAACCGAGGCGTGACGCTACGCTGGCAAGTGCAGCCAACCTTCGTGGTTGTGCAGGCTGCCAGTAGTCGTGCGGTCCTGGATGAGCTCCGCCGCTTCTTCGGATGCGGCAGTGTGCACGTGAATCGTCGGCAGGACAATCACCGGGAAGATCTTTGCCGGTACCGTGTCGGCCGATTTGCGGACCTGCGGGACGTGATAGTCCCGTTTTTCCAGGAACATCCGCTACGAACATCGAAGCGGGAAAACTTCGACAAGTTCGTGCGAGTCATCGAGCTCATGGATCAGGGGAGACACTTGACTAGGCCAGGCCTGGTCGAGATCGCCCAGATAGCAGAGACGATGAATCATCGGAAGCCGTCCGAGGTCTTGAGAATCCTCAGAGACCATACGCCGACCATCTCACCGTCCCGCGGTGAGATGAAGAGATGGTCCGGTCCCTGCGGCGACGCAGGGAGGCCGGCGGAAACGTCCGGCCCGCCCATTGAAAATGTGCAGACTCAATGGGTTTTCAAGTAACAGACCAAGCGAAATTCCTTGTCGGGTAAGTTCCGACCTGCACGAATGGCGTAACGATTTCCCTACTGTCTCAACCACAGACCCGGCGAAATTGAAGTACGAGTAAAGATGCTCGTTAGCTGCACCAGGACGGAAAGACCCCGTGGACCTTTACTGCAGCTTGATGTTGAGCTTTGGTACGGATTGTGTAGGATAGGTGGGAGTCTGGGAAGCTCCGGCGTTAGCCGGGGTGGAGACAACGTTGAAATACCACCCTGTTCGTACTGGGGCTCTAACCTCGGCCCGTAATCCGGGCCAGGGACCGCGTCAGGTGGGCAGTTTGACTGGGGCGGTCGCCTCCTAAAATGTAACGGAGGCGCCCAAAGGTTCCCTCAGGCTGGTTGGCAATCAGCCGTCGAGTGCAATGGCAAAAGGGAGCTTGACTGCGAGACTAACAGGTCGAGCAGGTGCGAAAGCAGGGCATAGTGATCCGGCGGTTGCTTGTGGAAGCGCCGTCGCTCAACGGATAAAAGGTACCCCGGGGATAACAGGCTCATCTTCCCCAAGAGTCCATATCGACGGGAAGGTTTGGCACCTCGATGTCGGCTCGTCGCATCCTGGGGCTGAAGCCGGTCCCAAGGGTTGGGCTGTTCGCCCATTAAAGCGGTACGCGAGCTGGGTTTAGAACGTCGTGAGACAGTGGATATACGCGCTGTCTTTAAACTTGGCTATATGCTGGAAACACCGATTGGATCCTGCGCTACTCGTTGGTCGAGAAGTCCGTGATTGTTACAACTGCCTTATAGGTGGTGCTTCATGAACTTGGCTGACAGTGACAAAGTGACAGGTGCGGTCAATCAGCAGGAAAGACTGGATGCGCAGATTCAACTCAGCATCCAGAATCCTCAGAGACCATATGCCAGGCACCGCGTTTTTGCGGTGAAGATATGGTCCGATCTGCATGGCGACATGCAGAGCCAGACAGAAATGTTCTGGCCCTTGGCGCTCAGCGCCGAGGTAACAAGAATGTCGGTCCCTATCCGGTGCAGCCGTAGGAAATCTGAGGAAGGCTGTCCCTAGTACGAGAGGACCGGGACGGACGCAGCTCTCGTGTGCCAGTTGTCCTGCCAAGGGCACGGCTGGTTTGCGACCTGCGGAAGGGATAAGCGCTGAAAGCATCTAAGCGCGAAGCTCGTTTCGAGATGAGATTTCCCACAGGATAACCTGGTAAGGCCCGTGGTCAGACCACCACGTTGATAGGCCGGAGGTGTACGCACAGTAATGTGTTCAGCCGACCGGTACTAATCGGCCGAGGGCTTGGGGCTCGTGCTCGCTATGGAAGGCTCGAGGGGTAGTTGACAACAACACCCTCAAGCGGGAGAGCCGGCAGTAGCCGGTGCAGGCAAAGACTCGCGCTCGAGCGAAAGGTTTCCGGTGACCATAGCGGCAGGGTCACACCCGTTCCCATCCCGAACACGGAAGTTAAGCCTGCCAGCGCCGATGGTACTTGGGGGGAGACTCCCTGGGAGAGTAGGTCGTCGCCGGAATTCATCTCAGACACGCCCACCTGTGATCGCAGGTGGGCGTTGTCGCGCTCGCGGGCACCTCGGCGGTAACGTCTCTCCTGTGACCAATGCGCGCGGTGTCCCGGGACAACGTCGCGCCCGCGGTGCGACCCCGGCCATCCGCACTAAGCAGTCGGCCATCCGCACCGAGCAGGCCGGGCAGCCGGATCAGCGGTCTCGCCACAGCTCGGCAACTGTCTTGCCCCGCGAGTCGGAGCGTGACCGGCGGGCCCGGAAGAAGGCCGAGGACAACGAGTTGCCGACAGAGGTTCGAGACGAGCTTCGCAAGGCCCTCGGTTCTGTCCGCTCGATGGGGATCGAGAGACGCCTAGGGATCGCTACCAGGGCTTACGAGCGCGACCGCTACCGCGAGGCGCTGACGGAGCTGCGCGTGCTCGTCCGGCTGGCGCCGGAGGTGGGCGCTGTTCGGGAGCTGTACGGTCTCACGCTCTACCGGCTGGGCCGCTGGCGCGAGGCCGCCCGCGAGCTGCGGGTGTTCCACGACCTCACCGGGTCCTTCGACCAGCTCCCGGTGATCGCCGACTGCGAGCGGGCTCTCGGCCATGACAAAGCCGTACTCGCCGCCTGGGACGAGTTGCGCCATGCAGGCGTGGACCGGGAGGTGCTCGTCGAGGGCCGACTCGTGGTGGCCGGCATGCTGGCCGACCGCGGCGACCTCGAAGGAGCGATCGCGCTCTTGGGACCAGGTGGGAAATCCCTCCGCCATCCCGACACCTGCCATCTCCGCCAGTGGTACGCCCTTGGCGACCTGTACGAGAGGGCTGGCGACCTCCCGCGGGCGCGGGAGCTGTTCGAACGTGTCGCGTCCTTCGCTCCGGAGCTCTTCGATGTGGAGGACCGCCTGGCCGCGTTGCGTTGAGGCTGCCCCGCTGACCAGGGCGCCTCGCGTTGTGCAGGCCGCTGACCAGGGCGCCTTGCGTTGTGCGGGTCGCTGACCAGGGCACCTTGCTACTGACACCGCCCCGGAGTCGGAGCTGCCGCAAAGGCGCGCTGCGGCCACCTGTCCGGGGTCGGCAGCCGTCGGACAGCGCGCCGAGGCAGTACCGTCGTTGCCGTGGACCGTGTCGGCCTCGTCGGCTTGCCGAACTCGGGCAAGTCGGCCCTCTTCAATGCGCTCACCGGAGGCAACGCCATCGTCGCGCCTCACCCCTTTTCGACGATTGAGACCGAGGTAGGGGTGGCGCACGTTCCCGACCCACGGGTCGATTCGCTCGCGAACATGAGCCATAGCCGCAAGATCGTCTATGCCGGCTTCGAGGTCGTCGACATTGCCGCCATCGGCAAAGGTGCCGAAAAGGGCGATGCGCTCGGGGGCCGTTTCCTGGCTGGCGTGCGCGAGGTTGACGCCATTTGCCTGGTGCTGCGCAGCTTCGCGGACGACAACGTGCCTGGCGACACAGACCCAGAGGCAGCACTCTCCGTCCTCGAGCTCGAGCTCGCCCTGTCCGACGTAGCGACGCTCGAACAGCAGCTGACCAAGAAACGAAGCCGTGTCGCCCCGATCGACCCCGCAATCGCTGCCGGTCTCAAAGCGGCCCCGGCAGCTTTGAAGGTGCTCGAGCAGGGCACGCCTTTGTACCGATCGGCTTTGCACGCAGATGAGCGCGAGGCCCTGAAGCCGTTCTTCCTCTTGACCGACAAGCCGACGATGGCGGTCATCAACGTCGGCGAGGATGAGCTGGGCGACTCTGACGGGCTCGTGTCGTCGGTGCAGAAGGAGCTCGGCGATGCAGTTGACGTGCTGGCCGTCTCCGTCCAGCTGGAGGCCGAGGCGGCGAGGCTCGATCCAATGGAGCGGGCTGAGCTCCTCGAAGGTCTCGGCCTCGGTCGGGGCGCTGTGGTCCGCGTCGCCCAGGCAGCCTTCGACATTCTCGGAAAGTGGGTGTTTCTCACCACCGGGGAGGACGAGTCGCGGGCGTGGATATTCCACAAAGGTGCGAAAGCCCCCGAATGTGCCGGGGTCATACACTCCGACCTCCAGCGCGGTTTCATCAAGGCCGACGTCATCCGCTGGGACGAGCTGCTCGAGTTCGGCTCACTCGCCGCTGCCCGCACCAAGGGCAAGGTGCGCCTCGAGGGCAAGGACTACGCCGTACAGGACGGGGATGTGCTCGAGATCCGCTTCAACGTCTGAAGCGCCGGAGGTGAGCACCGCCGCCGAGGCCCCCGGCAACCGGCAAGTGCCTGGTGCCACTGAGGCTCCCGGCAACCGGCAAGTGCCTGGTGCCACCGAGGCCGCCGGCGACCCGCAAACGCCGGAGGTAAGCACCGCCGCCGAGCTGATGGAGCGCTGGCGACGCGATCTGGAGTCGTGGGCGATCCCAGACGAGATCTTCGCTGCCACCCCCGAATCACCCTGGGTGCTACCCCGCCAGCTCTTTGCCCGCCGGGCCGAGCTCCGGCTCGAGGCACCTTCCGGCCCTTCTTTCGAGCGGGCCTGGGAGGCGCTCGCCACGCCCGGGTCGGTTCTCGACATCGGCACAGGCGCTGGGGCAGCGTGCCTCCCCCTCGTGGCCCGGGCGACCGAGATCACCGTTGTCGACAGCGATGCGGAGCTGCTGAGCGTTCTCGCCGCCTCGGCCCGCCGCCTCGGCGCCGACGTCCGGCAGATCTGCGGCCGCTGGCCGGACGTCGCCGGCGAGGTCGACGCCGCGGACCTCGTGACGTGCCATCACGTCCTTTACAACGTCCCCGACATCGGGCCGTTCCTCGCCGAGCTCACCGCCCATGCGCGCCGGCTCGTGGTCGTCGAGATCACGGCTCGTCACCCGCTCACCACGCTCAATCCGCTCTGGGAACGCTTCCACGGCGTTGTCCGGCCGAACGTTCCGACCGCAGACGACATGCTGGCGTTGCTCGAGGCGCTCGGATTGGAGCCCTCCTTCGAGGTCTGGTCGCCTGCGGCAGAACGCGAGCACGAGAGCTTCGAGGACCTGGTCGAGGTGACGAGGCGCCGTCTGTGCCTGGACCCTGGCCGTGCCGACGAGGTGGCCTCGGCTCTGCGCGAGCAAGGCGCCGAGCATGACCACCTCGGGGAGCTCCGGTCACGGCGTCTCGACCTCTGCACGATCTGGTGGTCCGGGGGCGCCTGATCGGGCCACCTCTGGGAGGTTTTGTCGAGCGGCGACGCAGGCAATAGGATCAATCCAGGAGAGCCCATCAGGGGCGCACGAACCTCCACGTGTTCCATGCGGTGGAGTGTCCGTCTTCGAACCGGCCGTTCCGGCAAAGCGGTTCGGCCGAACGTGTCGACCAGAAGGAGATACATCGTGGCGATCAACATCCGCGAGGTGCTCGGGGACGAGGCTGATTACCTGCTCGGCCACGAGTGCAAGACGATCGAGCGAGAGCACCTCTCGTTGCCGGGACCCGACTTCATCGACCGAGTCTTGGTGCAAAGTGACCGGCCGGTGGCCGTGCTGCGCAACCTGCAGCAGCTCTTCGACCACGGCCGCCTCGGCGGCACCGGCTACCTCTCGATCCTGCCCGTCGACCAGGGGATCGAACATTCGGCCGCGGCGAGCTTCTCGAAGAACCCGGCGTACTTCGATCCAGTGAAGCTTGCTGAGCTGGCACTCGCTGCGGAATGCAGCGCCTTTGTCTCGACGCTCGGTGTCCTCGGGATCATCGCCCGCCGGTACGCGCCCAAGATCCCGCTCATTGTCAAGCTCAATCACAGCGAGCTTCTGACCTATCCCAACCGCGGCGACCAGGTGCCGTTCGCGTCCGTCCAGCAAGCATTCGACCTCGGCGCGCTCGGCGTAGGCGCGACGATCTACTTCGGCTCGGAGGAGTCCAGCCGCCAGCTGCGCGAGGTGAGCGCCCTGTTCGCAGAGGCGCACCGCCTCGGGCTGGTCACGATCCTGTGGTGCTACCTGCGCAACCCCGCTTTCAAGACCCCGGAGGCCGACTATTCCCTGGCGGCCGATCTCACCGGGCAGGCGAACCACCTCGGGGTCACGATCGAAGCCGACATCATCAAGCAGAAGCAGCCGGAGAACAACGGCGGTTACATGGCATTGAAATTCGGTCGCACCGATCCGCTCGTCTACGACCAGCTGACGACCGACCACCCGGTGGATCGCACGCGCTGGCAGGTCGTGAACTGTTACGCGGGGCGTATCGGCCTCATCAACTCTGGCGGCGAGTCGGCTGGCGCCGGCGACTTGGCGCAGGCGGTGCGTACCGCCGTCGTCAACAAGCGCGCCGGTGGCATGGGTCTGATCCTGGGACGTAAGGCCTTCCAGCGCCCGCTCAGCGAGGGAGTGAGCATCATCAAGGCCGTCCAGGACGTGTACCTAGACGGCTCGGTGACGGTCGCTTAGCCGGTCGGCTGAGCTAGTTCGGGCGGGCGCCCGCCCTCATCTCCGGCGGTCGCCCGCCCGTAAACCCGGGGGCACCCTGGCTGGGCCTGTCACGGGCCTAAGCCGCCGGGCGCGGCGCCGCTTCCGGCACCGTCGCGGCCCGACTGCCTCGCACATCGCCGTTGTGCAAAGGTCTCATCGGTAGAATGCCCACAACCACGGGCAAGCGGGTGAGAAGGTGATCGCGGCAGTGGCGGCGTGCAGGCCGGCGAGCCGAGTGGAGGAGCCGTGACGACAAAGTCCAAGACCGGCAGCGAGCCGGGCAAGGTCGAGACGATCGACCAGGTAGTGATACGTTTCGCCGGCGACTCCGGCGATGGCATGCAGATCGCCGGGGACCGGTTCACCGACGAGAGCGCCTTGATCGGCAACGACCTGTCGACGTTCCCGAACTACCCGGCCGAGATCCGGGCGCCGGCGGGCACGCTGGCGGGCGTGTCCGCCTTCCAGATCCACATCTCCGACCACGAGATCCTCACTCCCGGCGATGCGCCGAACGTGCTCGTGGCGATGAACCCCGCTGCTCTGAAGGCGAATGTGAACGACCTGCCGACAGGTGGCACGCTCGTGATCAACTCTGATGCCTTCGACGAGCGGGACCTGGCCAAGGCCGGTTACGCCTCCAACCCGCTGGAGGACGGCAGCTTGTCGGCCTTTCGCGTCTACGAGATACCTATGACCTCGCTCACGATCGAGGCCTGCAAGCCGACTGGGGCCAAGCCCCGCGATGCGGAGCGCAGCAAGAACTTCTTCGCCCTCGGGCTCCTCTCGTGGCTCTACCACCGGCCGATCCTCGAGACCGAACGCTGGATCGCCCACCGTTACGGCCGGGTGCCGATCGTCGTGGAGGCGAACACGCTGGCGTTCCGGGCGGGCTACAACTTCGGCGAGACGGCGGAGATCTTCGAGTCCTCCTATGAGATAGCTCCCGCGGAGCACTATCCGGGCACCTACACGAACGTCACGGGCAACGTGGCACTCGCCTGGGGGCTCCTTGCTGCCGCCCACCTGGCCAAGCTGCCCCTGTTCCTCGGCTCCTACCCGATCACGCCGGCATCGGACATATTGCACGAGCTTTCCAAGCACAAGAACTTCGGCGTGCGGACCCTTCAGGCCGAAGACGAGATCGCCGGCATCGGGGCGGCGCTCGGGGCGGCCTTCGGCGGCGCCCTCGGCGTGACGACCACGAGCGGGCCCGGGCTCGACTTGAAGGCGGAGACCGTCGGGCTCGCCGTCAGCCTGGAGCTTCCGTTGCTCATCGTCGACATCCAGCGGGGCGGTCCCTCGACAGGGCTACCCACCAAGACCGAGCAGTCGGACCTTCTCCACGCCATGTTCGGTCGCCACGGCGAGGCTCCGGTGCCCATCGTGGCCGCGAAGACGCCGTCGCACTGCTTCGAGGCGGCGATCGAGGCGGCTCGCATCGCCCTTCGCTACCGGACACCGGTGTACCTGCTCTCGGACGGCTACCTGGCGAATGGCTCCGAGCCCTGGTTGCTCCCCGACGTCGACTCCCTGCCGGACATCTCCGTCAAGTTCGCGACCGAGCCGAACGCGACCGGCACCGATGGTGAGCCGACATTCTGGCCTTATGTCCGCGATCCCGAGACCCTCGCCCGCCCGTGGGCCGTCCCGGGCACGCCGGGCCTCGAGCACCGCATCGGAGGTCTCGAGAAGCAGGACGGCGTCGGGACGGTCGCCTACGAGCCCGCGAACCACGAGACGATGGTCCACGCCCGGGCGGCCAAGGTCGCCGGCATCGCGAGGGAGCTCCCGGCCGCGGAGGCAGACGACCCGACCGGCGACGCGAAGGTTCTGATGCTGGGTTGGGGTTCGACCTTCGCGGCGATCACCGCCGGCGTGAAGCGGGTGCGCAGGGCCGGAAAGCCGGTCGCACAGCTTCACCTCGTGCACCTGAACCCGTTCCCACCCAATCTTGGCGAGGTTCTGCGTTCCTATGAGGTGGTGCTCGTGCCGGAGAACAATCTCGGTCACCTGACGCGCCTGGTGCGGGCGGACTTCCTCGTGGACGCAAAGTTGCTGTCGAAAGTGCAGGGGACCCCGTTCCGGGTGGGCGAGATCGAGGAAGCCATCTTGCGGGAGATCGATCGCCTCGAGCCGGACTCGCGGGAGCCAGCCGCCGGCTGCGGGGTCGCTGTCGGAGCCAACGGGACCACTGCCACCGGGGTAGTCGCCTCGGCTCAGAACGGCAAGGAGGCCGAGCTATGACCGACGTCGCCGTTCCCTTGACGACCCGGAAGGACTGGGCGAGCGACCAGGAAGTCCGCTGGTGCCCGGGCTGCGGGGACTACTCAATCTTGTCGGCGGTGCAGCTGCTGCTACCCGAGCTCGGTGTGCGGCGCGAGAACACGGTGTTCATCTCCGGGATCGGCTGCGCGGCCCGCTTCCCGTACTACATGAACACATACGGCATGCACTCGATCCACGGCCGCGCTCCCGCGATTGCCACCGGCCTTGCCGTCACACGGCCGGACCTCGACGTCTGGGTGGTGACCGGGGACGGCGATTCGCTTTCAATCGGCGGCAATCACCTCGTGCATGCCCTCCGGCGCAACGTGAAGCTGACGATCCTGATGTTCAACAACCAGATCTACGGCTTGACAAAGGGTCAGTACTCGCCGACCTCCGAGGTGGGCAAGATCACCAAGTCGACCCCATTCGGCTCCCTGGACACGCCCTTCAACCCGGTGAGCCTCGCCCTCGGTGCCGAGGCGACCTTCGTCGCGCGAACCCACGATCTCGATCGCAAGCACATGATCGAGACGTTCCGCCGGGCGCACGCTCATCGGGGAGCTTCCTTCGTCGAGGTCTACCAGAACTGCAACGTCTTCAACGACGGCGCGTTCGAGGCGATCAACGGGAAGGAGCACAGGGCCGACATGCTCATCCCGCTCGAGCACGGGCAGCCGATCCGTTTCGGGGCCAACGGCGAGCACGGCGTTGCTTTCGACGGAGATGGTCGCCTGCGCGTCGTCGAGGTCGAAGATGTGGGGGAAGAGGCCCTGGTGGTCCACGACGAGAAGGCAGCCAATCCCAGCCTTGCCTTCGCGTTGTCGCGTCTTGCCAGTGGCCCGCACGAGCCGACCCCGATCGGTGTCTTCCGGGCGTTCGATCGCCCCGACTACGGCAGCCTGGTCGACCGGCAGCTGCTCGAGGCGAGCGAGCGGGAAGGCCCCGGCGACCTCTCGTCGCTGCTGCGCTCGGGCGCCACTTGGAGCTACGACTGAGGCGCCCCTCGCTCAGTCGAGCGAGCGAAAGGCCATACCCGTACGTGGTTTGGGCTGAAAGTAAGTGCTCTTCGGGGCCATGAGGCGCCCGCCGTCCGCCACGGCCTCGATCTTGGCGACGGGGACCGGCCTGAGCAGGAACGCAGCGTCTGCCCGGCCTTCGCGAACCGCGGCTGCCGCCTCGTACCATCCCGTCTCGTAGGTGAGCTCGTGCTCGGGAAGCCTGTTCAGCACGACCGAGAGCCTGCTGGAATCGAGATCGTCCTCGGTCGCCTCCTCGAGCGCCGGGAGCGGGTAGAGAAGCTTGTACCCGTCGCGCGTGAAAAGGCCTATGACGCCCGGGGCGGAGGTGGCCGGTAGGGCGATGAGGTCCTCTGGCGCGGGTTCGATGCGGTACCAGGGAGCGATCAGTTCGTAGAGACGTTCGGGCGTGACACCCTTCTCGAGGCGGTGCACCGCCCGGATCGAGAGCTCATCTTCGGAGAGCTCGACGACGAAAGCGAGCGTGAAGTCGTGACTACCGGGCCTGTCCCCGTTTCTTGCGCGACATTCCCTCGCGTAGATGCGAGCTGTCTCGTAACGGTGGTGCCCGTCGGCGATGATCACCTTGGCGCCAGCGCACAGCTCGGTGATCTCTGCCAAGCGGCGCTGGTCGGTGGTCGGCCACAGCTCGTGGACGACGCTGGCGTCGTCAACGGCGCGCCAGCTCGGCTCCCCGGCTTGCGACAGGGCCTCCCGACAGGCCGATGCGAGGCCCTTCGCGAGCGAAAGCCCCCAGATGGGCGAGGTGTTCGTCCGCGTGCTGCGCAAGAGCGAGAGCCGGTCGAGGCGGTCCTTCGGTGTCGTCTGCTCGTGGGGCAGCACCTCCCCGGGGCCTTCGAGGTCGAGGCCGAGCGCGCCGAGCAGGCCGGTCATCACACGTCGCCGGCCGTGATCGTCGTGAAAGGTCATGCGGTAGACGTAAAGGGCCGGGAGCAGGTCACGGCGCACCACGCCGCTGCCGAGCCAGCCGTGGAAGGTCCTGGCAGCGTTCTCGTACTGGTCGAGGGCGCTGGAGGGGTCGGGGAGGGGGAGGTCTAGGTGGACGGCGTTGTAGGGGCTCCTCGCGGCGAGCCGGGCGCGCTCCGCCGGGCCGACCACGTCATAGGGCGGCGCCACGACGTCGTCGGCGTCCACGCGCGCCGGGTCGTAACGGATTGCCGGAAACGGGTCCAAGCGAGCCATCGCCCTTGCGTAGCACACGGGGCGTGGCCGCTTCTGCGAGGATCTGGGTCGTGACCTGGCTGCTGGATTGCGACGGCGTCATCTGGCTCGCCGAAGAGGCGATCCCGGGGGCGCCCGAGGCTGTGAAGCGCTTGCGTGCCTCGGGCACCCGGGTGGTCCTGCTCACGAACAACTCGTACCCGAGACGTTCCGATCATCTCGCGAAGCTCGAACGCATGGGGATGCCGACGGTACCGACTGACCTGCTGAGCTCGGCGATGGCCGCGGCGCTCCTGCTCGAGGCCGGGGAGCGGGCCCTTGTGCTCGGCGGCCCGGGAGTCATCGAGGAACTGACCGCACGCGGCGTGATCACCGTCAGCCCCACCGACGCCGAGATCGGTCGCGTGGACGCCGTAGTGGTCGGCATGTACCCGTCGTTCGACTACGCGTCGCTCGCCGTCGCGGCCACGGCGCTTCATGCGGGGGCGAGGCTCATCGGCACGAACGAGGATGCGACCTTTCCAACGCCGAAGGGCGTGCTTCCCGGTGCGGGAGCACTGCTTGCGGCCGTTGCCAGGGCCGGCCAGTGCGAGCCGACGATCGCGGGGAAGCCGTACCCACCGACGGTGGGTCTCGTGCGCGAGCGGATCGGCGAGGTCGAGATGGTCGTTGGCGACCGTCCGTCGACCGATGGCCTGCTCGCGCGCGAACTGGAGGCCCGTTTCGGACTCGTGCTCACGGGTGTGACCCCTCCCGGCCATAGGCCCTTGGACCCGGAGCCCGATATCGAGGCGACGGACCTTGCGGCATTGGTCCGCGCGGAGCTCGGCCAAGAGCCTCGAGTCGGTGCTAGCTGAAGCAAGCACGCTCGCCGGACCTGCCCTTTGAATGCTTGCTATTGCAAGCAGAGCGGTATAATTGACGCATGGCCAAGAAAACCCTTGATAGATATGTGGAAGCCGGTAAGGAGTTCACCGAGGCGAGCCGCAGATGCCTCGAGGCGGTCGCGCAGGATCTCACCAGGGACAAGGAGGCCGGGCGCGAGCATGCAGAGGACTGGGCGCAGGAGGTCGTCGAGCGCGGGCGCCGGACGGCCGAGCAGCTTGCGGAATTGGTGAGGAGCGAGCTTCGCCAGCAGATCAAGCAGTTCAACCTGGCGACGAACCAGGATGTGATCAAGGTCGTCCAGCAATTCGTCGAGCGCACGACCAAGGCGGCGGCTCCTGTGGTGGACGCGGCCAGCCGCACGATGAGAGCCGGCACGAAGGTGGCAACGCACCGGCCTGCCTCGAAGAAGGCAGGCGCGGCGAAAAAGACGGCTTCGGACAAGAAGACGGCTTCGGACAAGAAGACGGCTGCAACGAAGTCGGCCGCGGCGAAGTCGGCCGCGGCGAAGAAGGCGGACGCCATGACCAAGGCCCCCGCCGCCAAGGCCCCCGCCGCCAAGACCGCCGCCGCCAAGACCCCCGCCACCAAGGCCCCCGCTGAGAAGGCCCGCGCCGCTACGAAGAAGGCCGCTCCGAAGAAAGCTGCCGCCGGGACGAGGAAGGCCGCTCCGAAGAAGGCTGCGGCGGACGAGGCCGCAGCGGGAAAAAAGTCCCAAGCGACCACGACTTGAGGCGGTGACGCCACCGTTGCGGGTGGCGTTTGAGGACGGGGACCGCAAGGATGGCGCTATGGCGTCCATCCTTCTCGTGGTCCATCCCGAGCGACCGGCTGCTTGGCAGCTGGCAAGCACCACCAGACAGTGGTGGGAGCGCCAGGGCCGCGCGGTGATCGAGGTCCGCCGGGCCGAGGCGGGGTTGTCCTTCACAGGCAGCGAAGACCTGGAGTTCGCCATCAGCCTGGGCGGTGACGGTACGATGCTGCGCACCGTAGAGCTCGTTCTGGCGAAGCGGGTGCCGGTGCTAGGAGTGAACCTGGGGCGAATGGGGTACCTGACCGCTGTCGAGCCGGCCGGGATCGAGCGCTCCTTTGAGAGAATGCTGGTGGGCGACTATCTCGTCGAGGAGCGCATGGGCCTCGACGTGGAGGTCACGGGCAGCGCACCGGGGCGGTTCACGGCGCTCAACGACGTCAGTGTCGAGAGGGCAGGGCACGGGCACACCGTCCACGTGGCGGTCGAGATCGCCGGGCGCCCGTTTCTCACCTACGTCGCCGACGGGATCCTCGTCTCCACGCCCACCGGTTCCACCGCCCACAACCTGTCCGCACGGGGTCCGGTCGTCTCCCCGAGGCTGCAGGTGATGGTGCTGACTCCCGTGTCGCCCCACATGCTCTTCGACCGGTCCCTCGTGCTCGAGCCGGAGGAGAAGGTGCGCCTGACCGTCGTCGACGACCGCGCCGCGGCGGCGGTGATCGACGGCGCACGGGTGATCGAGCTTGCCCTCGGTGACAGCGTGCTGTGCAACCCGGCCGCTGAGCCCGCGCGCCTGATCAGCTTCGGTGTACGCGACTTCCACTCGGCACTGCGGCATCGTTTCGGTCTGACAGATCGCTGAGCACGCTGATGCTTGTCGAGCTGCGAGTGCGGGATCTCGGTGTCATCGCAGACCTCGACCTGGTGATCGGTCCCGGCATGACGGCGCTCACCGGTGAGACCGGTGCCGGCAAGACGCTCGTCGTCGAAGCCCTCGAGCTGCTGCTCGGCGGTCGGGCCGACGCCACCATGGTGCGTGCCGGCGCGTCGGAAGCGATGGTCGAAGGGCGCTTCGTCGTGGGCGAACGAGAGGTCGTGCTCTCGCGCGCCCTTCCGACAACCGGGCGCTCGCGCGCCTATGTCGACGGCCGCATGGCGGCCGTGTCGCTGCTGTCGGAGATCGGCGACGAGCTGGTCGACCTCCATGGCCAGCACGTGCACCAGTCCCTGCTGCGCCAGGCGGCGCAACGCGAGGCGCTCGACGCCTTTGCCGGGGACGACCTCGAGCCTGTGGCGCAAGCGAGACGGGAGCTCGCCGCCATCGACGCCCGCCGCAACGATCTCGGCGGCGACCCGCGGGCGCTTGCCCGCACCGTCGACCTGCTCCGGTTCCAAGTCGACGAGATCGCCAAGGCGGCGATCACTGCTCCGGACGAGGACGAGCAGCTCGCCGCCGAGGAGTCGGTGCTCGCTCACATCGGAGCGCTCCGCAGCGCCATAGCCGAGGCACGAGAGGCTCTGGCGGGATCCGATGCGTCCCAGTCCCAGAACGGCCTCGGGGCAGGCGACCTGCTCGGTCGCGCCGTGTCCCAGCTGTCGGCTCACGCCGCCCTTTCAGAGCTCGCCGTGCCGCTGAGATCGGCCCAGGCCGACGTCGAGGACGTGGCCCGGGAGCTGAGACTGCGAGACGAGCGGCTCGAGGAGGACCCTGAGCGGCTCGAGGCGATCCGCCTGCGCCTGCAGCTGTTCTCCGAGCTGCGCCGGAAGTACGGCCCGAGTCTTGCCGACGTCCTCGATTTCGAGCGGGCGAACCGGGCGCAGCTGGCCGAGCTCGAGGCGACCGAGGAGACACGCACCGGCCTCGAGGCGCGCCGGGTAGCAACCACTGCGCTGTTGCGCGAGGCCGAGGAGCGGCTCGGAGCAGAGCGCCGGGAAGCTGCCCCCAAGCTGGCCGCCGCGATCGAGGCCCACCTGCAAGAGCTGGCCCTGGCCGGCGCCCGTTTCGAGGTGCGCATCGGCAACGACCCGGCGGGCTCGGAGGTGGAGTTCCTTCTCGGGGCGAACCCTGGCGAGCCGGCCCTGCCTCTCGCCAAGGTCGCCTCCGGCGGGGAGCTCTCCCGGGCAATGCTGGCGACGCGCCTGGTGCTGTCGGCGGCACCGCCGACGCTCGTGTTCGACGAGGTCGACGCCGGCGTGGGCGGGGAGGCGGCCCTGGCCGTCGGTCGCGCGCTGGGCGCCCTCGGGCGTGACCACCAGGTGCTCGTCGTGACCCACCTCGCCCAGGTGGCCGCGTTCGCGGATCAGCAGATCGTCGTGTCCAAGAACGAGTCGGAGGGTCGCACCGTGGCCTGTGCTCGCACTGTCACAGGTGAGGACCGCGTCGTCGAGCTCTCGCGGATGCTCTCGGGCCATCCGGACAGCGCGGCGGCCCGCCGCCACGCGAAAGAGCTGCTAGCGCTGGGCGCGAGGTCCGACATGGGTTCTAGCGGCTCCGGTAGCCTTGAGTGAACCGGGACGGGAGGAGAGCGTGACGAAGTTCGTGTTCGTGACGGGTGGCGTAATGAGTTCCCTCGGCAAAGGGCTTACTGCCTCCTCCCTCGGCCGGCTCCTCAAGTCGCGTGGTCTCCGGGTCACGATGTGCAAGCTCGACCCTTACATCAACGTCGACCCGGGCACGATGAACCCTTTCGAGCACGGCGAGGTGTTCGTCACCGAAGACGGGGGCGAGACCGACCTCGACCTCGGGCACTACGAGCGTTTCATCGACGAGTACCTGCACAAGGACTCGAACGCCACGACAGGCCAGATCTACTCATCTGTGATCGCCAAGGAGCGTCGCGGCGACTATCTCGGCAAGACCGTGCAGGTCATTCCTCACATCACCGACGAGATCAAAGAGCGCATCCGGCGCCTCGGGCGGGAAAACATAGACGTCGTGATCGTCGAAGTGGGCGGCACGGTCGGTGACATCGAGATCGTGCCGTTTCTCGAGGCGATCCGTCAGTTCCGCCGTGACGTCGGGCGCGACAACGTCTGCTACCTGCACCTGACCCTGGTGCCCCATTCGCTCCCTTCAGGGGAGCAGAAGACCAAGCCGACGCAGCACTCGGTCACCGAGCTGCGCGGACGCGGTATCCAACCCGATGTGATCGTGTGCCGGAGCCACGAGCCGATCTCGGAGAACCTGAAGCGCAAGATCTCCCTGCTCTGTGACGTGCCGACCAGCGCGGTCGTCTCGGCGATCGACGCAGAGAACATCTACGAGATACCGCTCACGCTCCATGAGGAGGGCCTCGACGACATCGTCTGCGGGATCTTGCGCCTCGACGATGCGGATCGCAGCATCGACCTCACGGGCTGGGAGGCTTTGGTAGAGCGCGTGCGGGCCGCCTCAGAGGTCGTCCGCATCGGGGTCATCGGCAAGTACGTGAACCTTCCCGACGCTTACCTGTCGGTGGTCGAGGCGCTCAAGCACGCCGGGTTCCACCACGGGGCGAAGGTCGAGATCGACTGGGTCCAAGCCGAGGAGGTGACGGGCATGCTCGCCCTGACCCGCCTCGACAGCCTGGACGGGATCGTGATCCCAGGAGGCTTCGGCGAACGCGGCCTCGAGGGAAAGATCGCCGCCGCCGGCTACGCGCGTGAGCACGCCGTGCCGTGCCTGGGCCTGTGCCTCGGCCTGCACATGATGGTCGTCGACTTCGCCCGCAACGTCGCCGGCCTGGAGGGAGCCAACAGCCGCGAGCTCGATCCCACGACGCCGTATGCGGTCATCGACCTCATGGACGACCAGATAGGCGTCGAGGACAAGGGGGCCACGATGCGTCTCGGCGCCTACTGGGCCCAGTTGCAGCCGGGCTCGCAAGTGGCCGCCATCTACGGCTCCGAGAGCGTCTCCGAGCGGCACCGGCACCGCTACGAGGTGAACCCCAACTACCGCGGCCGGCTCACCGCCGCCGGGCTGCGCTGCTCGGGCACCTCGCCTGACAACCGGCTCGTCGAGTTCATCGAGCTGCCAGGCCATCCCTTCTGGATCGCCACCCAGGCTCACCCGGAGTTCAAGAGCCGACCGGACAGGCCCCACCCGCTGTTCCGCGGGCTGGTCGGAGCCGCGCTCAACCGGGCGCACGAGCGCACCCCGCGGCTCTACGACCTCGACAATGTGCCCTCCTGAACCTGAGGCTCCAGGTCCAGCGGGCGAGCCGACCGGGGTGGCGGCGGGCTCGCCGGCATACGACCGGGGAGCGTTCCGCCAGATCGGGGAGCGGGCCAGGTACTCCGGTGAGCGCCTGAACGTCGTCGTCGGCACCTTCGTCGGCCCGGACGGCTTCACCTTCGAGCGCGAGGTAGTGCGAACCTTTGGCGCCGTGTGCGTTGTGCCGCTCGAGAGCGACCGCGAGCACGTGCTGCTCGTGCGCCAGTACCGGGGGCCGGTGGACCAGGCCCTGCTCGAGCTGCCCGCCGGCAAGCTCGACGTCGCGGGCGAAGCGCCCGAGCACTGCGCGGCGCGCGAGCTCAACGAGGAGGTCGGCATGAAGGCGGAGCGGTTCACCGAGCTCGGCCACTTCTACAACTCGCCGGGGTTCTGTGACGAGCTGACCGTTTGCTTTCTGGCCGAGGAGCTGAGGGCGGGAGAGCGCGCCGCGGACGGGGTCGAGGAGGAACATCTCGTCGTCGAACGGATCGCCCTTTCTTCGGTCGACGAGCTCGTCGCCACAGGTGACATCGCCGACGCCAAGACGATCGCCGGCCTGTTCCTGACGCGCTCTTTGCTGAGCACGGCCCGTCCAGGCGACCCGCTCGGCTGAGGGGCAGTCCTTGGCCGCGCAGGCCGTGCTGAGCCGGGACGCCGAGGAGTTCCTCTCCTATCTCGCAGTGGAGCGAGGGCGCGCGCCCGCCTCCATCTCCGCCTACCGGCGCGATCTCGCCGCCTACGAGCAGTTCCTGTCAGAGCACGGCGTGGCGCTGTCGCAGGCCGACACCGGTCTCGTGGAGGCGTATGTGGCCGTGCTCGGAGCATCGCGCCGTCCCAGCTCGACGGCGCGGGCGCTCGCGGCCGTCCGCGGCCTGCACCGTTTCTGCGTGGACGAGCGCGGGGCCACCCTCGATCCGACCGACGGGGTCTCGACGCCGCGCATCCCTCAGGCCATTCCGAAGGCCCTCTCCGAGGAACAGGTCGAGCTCCTGCTCTCGGCCGTGATCGGCAACGACCCGCGCGCCTTGCGCGACCGAGCGATCATGGAGACCCTGTACGCGACCGGGATGCGCATCTCGGAGCTGGCTGGCCTGCGCCTAGGTGATCTCGACATGGGAAAGGGCCTGGCCGTCGCCTTCGGGAAGGGTTCGAAAGAGCGCCTCGTGCCTGTCGGGAGGCATGCGCTTGCGGCGCTCGAGGCCTGGCTGGGCCCGGAGGGGCGGGCGGTCATGGCGCCGGTGCGCTGGGCACGGCGGGCAGACGCCGAGGCCGTGTTCATCTCGACGCGGGGAAAGCGGATGTCACGCCAGGCGGTGTGGCAGGTCGTGCGGAGAGCGGCCGTCAAGGTCAAGCTCGAGGACCGGGTGTCGCCTCACGTGCTGCGGCACTCGTGCGCCACGCACCTGCTCGAGCACGGGGCGGACATCCGGGTGGTGCAGGAGCTGCTCGGGCACGCGACCATCACGACGACACAGGTCTACACGAGGGTCTCGCCCGAGCTGCTCCGGCGTGTCTACGAGCAGGCCCATCCCCGGGCGCTGACCGCACGGCGCTGACCGGCACTTGTAGGCCGCCTCGGGGCGTGGTGGGACTAGTGTTGCGCCGATGCCGAACGAAGCAGCTGCCGTTGACTACCGAGCCCTCCTCGAAGAGGAGCGCGCCTCACTCCTGCACCAGCTGCAGGAGATCGGTTTCGGCGAGAACGGCAACTTGACCTACGACGCCAATTTCGCCGACTCCTCCCAGGTGACCGCGGAGCGTGGCGAGGCCGAGGCGCTGGCCGCCCAGCTGCAAGAGGCGCTGGGCCAGGTTGAAAAAGCTCTCCACAAGATCGATCAGGGCACCTACGGGATCTGCGAGCGCTGCGGCAAGCCGATCTCCCCGGCTCGTCTCGAAGCCCAGCCGGCGACCGCCCTCTGCATCGAGTGTGCCTCGGTTCGCCGTTGACCGTCGAATCGAGGTGGCGCTCTCTCAAGTCGAACCAGCGGCTACCGACCTACATCCTCTTCGCCGCCATCGGGGTCGCCCTTGTCGTGCTCGCGATCCGCCACCACGTGGTGGACGAGCAGACGCTGATCTTCTTTCTCGTCTTCATCCCCGCCGTGATCCTCCACGAGCTGAGCCATGGAGTGGTCGCTTTATGGTTCGGCGACGACACGGCCAAGCGGGCGGGTCGGCTGACGCTGAACCCGCTCAAGCACATCGATCCGGTGGGTTCGGTCCTGTTGCCGCTGGTCCTCGCGCTGATCAAGGCGCCCGTTTTCGGTTGGGCGAAACCGGTTCCCGTCAATGTCAACAATCTGCGCAGTCCGCGCAACGACGCCGTGCTGGTGTCTCTTGCCGGCCCGTTCACCAATGTCATCCTCGCGACGATCACAGGTGCGGTCATGCACGCCCTGCTCCATGTCTGGCCCCTGCCCATCGTGCCGTGCGGCGCGTACGCTTGTTACGCCCCCATCTCGCAGTGGGCTCTCATCGAGCAGATCCTGTTCTATTTCGGGATCGTGAACCTCACGCTCGCGACCTTCAACCTGCTCCCGATCCCGCCCCTCGACGGTTCGGCGCTGATCGAGCGTCTCCTGCCCAGCTCGGCGCTGCCCACGTACTACCAGCTGCGGATGGGCTTCATGGTCGTGGTGCTGCTGTTCGTCTTCCTCGACCAGAACCTGCTGTCGTCACTCCTCGGCCACGTCGAGAACTGGTACATCAACCTGGTCTTCTGAGCTCAAGGGGCCGGCCGGGGCGCGACTGACCAGAGCCGGTGGCAAAGCCCCGCCTAGGGCGCCAGCAGGCCGATCGCCTGGCGAGCCCGTCGCAGTGTCCCCGAGGCGACGGCGCCGGCCTTTCGAGCGCCCATCTCGAGAAGTCGGGGGACGGCCTCCGGATCGGCGGTGATCTTGGCGTAGCGCTCCTGGACGGGGGCGAGGACCTCGACGAGGGTCTCGGCGAGGTCGGCCTTCAAAGGCCCGTACCGGTCATAAGAAGCGGTCACGTCCTCGATCGAGCGGCCCGAGGCCGCCGCGAAGAGCTCTATCAAGTTGGACAACCCGGGCTTGTGCTCGGGGTCGTAGCGGACCTCGCCGTCGGTGTCAGTGACGGCCTTGCGGATCTTCTGGCGGATGGTCTCCGGCTCGTCGATGAGATCGATCGTCCCGAGTGGCGAGCTGACGGACTTCGACATCTTGCGTTCCGGGTGCTGGAGGTCCATGACCCTGGCGGCGACCTTCGGCACGACGGCCTCGGGGACGACGAAGGTGTCGCCGTAACGGCCGTTGAAGCGGACCGCGAGATCACGGGTGAGCTCGAGATGCTGGCGCTGGTCGTCCCCGACGGGCACCTTGTCGGTGTCGTAGAGGAGGATGTCGGCGGCCATGAGCACCGGGTAGGTGAACAGCCCTGCGCTGACCGACTCGCTGCCCTTGGACTTCTCCTTGAACTGGGTCATGCGCCGCAGCTCGCCGATGGTGGCGGTGCACTCGAGCAACCAGCTCAACCCGGTGTGCTCGGGCACGTGACTCTGCGCGAACACCGTGCACACCTCGGGGTCGAGCCCGCTCGCGAAGAGCCATGCCGCCGTCTCGAGCGTGCGGTTGCGAAGCTGCGCGGGGTCCTGCTCGACGGTCAGGGCGTGCAGATCGACGACGCAGAAGACCGAGTCCGCGCTTCGCTGGTCCGCGACCCACTGACGAAAGGCGCCGAAATAGTTGCCGACATGCGGCGACCCGGACGACTGGACTCCTGAGAAGACCCGTTCCATCGCCTGCAGGATATCGGGCCCCGTCCCAATGCCGGGAAATCCTTGGTCATCGGGTATCCGACCGTCCGGCGCGTGTGGCCGGTAACCTCGCCCGTGTGGCATACGAGGTCCACACAGACGTCTTCGAGGGGCCCTTCGACGTGCTGCTGAGGCTGATCGCCGAGCAGCGGGTCGACCTCTACGAGGTCGTCCTGGCGGACATCGTCGATGCTTTCCTGGCCGAGGTCGCCGAGATGCAGCGGCTGGACCTGGAAGTCGCCACGGAGTTCCTGGTCATCGCGGCGACGCTGGTCGAGCTGAAGTGCCGCAGGTTGCTGCCGGGCCGCGAGGAGTCCGAGGAGGAGTGCCTGGCCCTGCTGGAAGAGCGCGACTACCTGTTGGCGCGCCTGGTCGAGTGCACGACCTTTGCTGCCGCGGGAGCCCGGCTTGCCGCCGCCGAGCTGGCCGCTTCGAAGTCCTGGCCCCGCCTCGCCGGGCTCGACGAGCGTTTCGAAGGCCTCCAGCCAGATCTGCTGGCCTTCTTGAGCCCAGAGGATGTCCGGGCGGCGGCTCTACGGGCTCTCGAGCCCCGGCCGACACCTCATATCGAGACCGACCACGTCCTTGTGGACGAGGTCACCGTCGCCGAGGTGGTGGAGGCGTTGTGCGTCCGCCTGCCCGCAACCTCGCCGACGACCTTCCGGGAGCTGACGGCGGCGGCCGCGACGCGTATGGAAGTTGTCGTGCACTTCCTCGGCCTTCTCGAGCTGTACAAGCAGGGCCTCGTCGAGCTCGAGCAGGCAACGACCTTCGGCGAGCTGCGGGTGCGTTGGACGGGCGGCCTCGCCGAGGTGCCGGAGGCCGACGAAGGGGAGCAGCTCGCCTCGAGACCCGGCCCGCGGCAACCGGTGTCGGTATCGCTCGCGGACCTCGACTACGACGGATGAGCTTCGAAGACCCTGGCGTGACGCCCGAGGATCCCGCCGGCGACCTGCCCGGCAACGGCACCGGCGAGGGGGGCGGCAACGCCGCTGAGGCTCGCGGCGAGGCGGCCGCCATCGAGGCCGTGCTCACGGTGGCCACCGAGCCCGTACCACCTGGCCTCCTGGCCGAGCTGCTCGAGCTTCCCGTCGAGCGCGTCGAGCAGCTGTGCGCTGAGCTGGCGGCGAGCTACGAGGCAGACGGGCGCGGCTTCGCCCTGGCGAGGGTCGCCGGCGGCTACCGGTTCCAGAGCAGCGAGGCGTACGCGGCGTACGTGGAACGTTTCGTCCTGGACGGTGGCCCGCAGAAGCTGTCGCCGGCGGCTCTCGAGACGCTGGCAGTGGTGGCCTACAAGCAGCCGATCTCGCGCGCGCAGGTCTCGGCCATCCGCGGCGTCAATGTCGAGAGCGTCATGCGGATGCTCGTCGCCCGCGGCTACGTACAGGCGGTCGGGCGTGACGAGGGCCCGGGGCAGCCCATCTTGTTCGGCACGACTTCGATGTTCTTAGAGCGCCTGGGCCTCGACTCGATCGAGGATCTCCCGCCGCTCGCCGCCTTCGTCCCGCCGGCGTCGACGGTCGAGATGCTCGAGAACGTGCTGCGCTCCGAGCCGGGCGAGTGAGCGAGGCCGAAGGCGAGCGGCTGCAGAAGGTGCTTGCCCGTGTCGGCTACGGCTCTCGGCGGGCTTGCGAGGAGCTGATCAGTGAGGGCCGTGTCACCGTCAACGGCGAGGTGGCGGTCCTCGGCCGGCGTGTGAACGTCGAGACCGACCTCGTCACGGTCGACGACGCCCCTGTGGGCGTCCTGCCCGGGCTGGTGTACTACCTGCTCAACAAGCCCGCGGGGGTCGTGACGACCGCTGACGACCCACGAGGGCGTCCGAGCGTGCTCGAACTGGTCCCCGGCGAGCCCCGGGTCTTTTCGGTGGGGCGCCTCGACCTCCAGACCGAGGGGCTGCTCGTGCTGACCAACGACGGCCAGCTCGCCCAGCTGCTCGCCCATCCCAGTTTCGGCGTCGAGAAGGAGTACCTCGCCGAGCTGAGAGGGAACCCGAGCCCGGGGGAGCTGCGTCGCCTCAGGCAGGGTGTCGTGCTGGACGACGGGGAGATGGCGGCTCCCGCCCGAGTGACGGCCGTCTCGCCGGGAGTCATCCGCCTCGTGATCCACGAAGGGCGCAACCGCCAGGTTCGGCGCATGTGCGAGGCGATCGGCCATCCTGTCATCCGCCTCGTGCGGACAAGGATCGGCCCGATCAGCGACCGCTCGCTCCGCCCGGGTTCCTGGAGGCCGCTCGAGGCCCGAGAGGTGCGCTCTCTCGCCGAGGCTGCGCTTCGCTCGCCGTCCGGCCGGTAGGTAGGCTGCGCGCCCATGGCAGCGATCTTGCGGGCTCTTCGTGGCGCGACGACACTCGAGGAGGACACCGCGGAGCAGGTCAACGAGCGGGTTCGGGCTCTCATCTCGGCGATGCTGGAACGAAACGGGATCGCTCACGACGACCTCGTCAGCATCTTGTTCACGGCCACCAAGGACATTTCCTCGATGTTCCCGGCGGCCGCGGCCCGCTCGCTCGGGCTCGGCGACGTCCCCCTCATCTGCGCCCGCGAGCTCGCCATCACCGGTGCCATGCCACGTTGCGTCCGGGTCCTGATGCACTTTTACACCGAGCGCACGAGGCAGGCGCTGCACCACGTCTACCTCGAAGGCGCACGCGGGCTGCGCGATGACCTCCCTGACTGAGTCGGCCGGCATGAGCGAGCCATCAGTCCCAAGGCGGGCCCAGGTGACCGGCCTCGGTCTCGTGGGCACCTCGATCGGGCTCGCCCTCCGAGAGCGCGGGTGGAGGGTGACAGGTCGCGACCTGGACGAGGCCAGGGCGCGGCGCGCCCGCGAGCTCGGGGCGGTCGACGAGCTCGGCGTGGACCACCTTGCCGCCGTCGCGTTCGTGGCCACCCCGGTCGCGGCCATCGCCGGAGAGGTGAGCGCCCTTTTTGCCGGGGATCGATCCGGCGGGCTCGTTGTGACCGACGTCGGCGGTGTCAAGGGGCCGATCGTGTCGCGGATCGCCCACCCCCGTTTCGTTGGTGGCCATCCCATGGCCGGATCCGAGCAAGAGGGCCCCGACGGGGCCGACCCGGACCTGTTCGCGGGCGCGACGTGGGTGCTCACACCCACCTCGTCCACCGATCCCGCCGCCTTTTCCAGGGTCCAGTCGGTCATCACCGAGCTCGGCGCCGACCTCGTGGCCCTCGCGCCGGACCGTCACGACGAGCTCGTGGCGCTCGTCTCCCATGTGCCGCACCTGACGGCTGCCACCATGATGGGCCTCGCCACGGAGGCGACCGACGCCCATACGGCGCTCCTGAGGCTGGCTGCCGGTGGCTTCAGGGACATGACACGCGTCGCGGCCGGATCGTCGGCGATCTGGCCCGACATCTGCCGCGACAACGCGCCTGCGATCGTGCCGGTCCTCGACGACCTCATTGCCAGGCTGAACGAGGTGCGCCGCATCGTCGCCGAGGACGACCGCGTGAGCCTCGTGGCGCTCTTGGACCAGGCCCAGTTGGCACGGCGGAACCTGCCGCCGCGCGCCAGCCGGCCGAGCTCGGTCACCGAGCTGCACGTGCTGATCCCCGACCGTCCCGGCGTGCTGGCCCAGGTCACCACGATCGCCGGGGAGCTCGGGGTCAACATCGAGGATCTCGAGATCGTCCATTCCCAGGAGCAGCCGCGAGGTGTCCTCGTCCTCACCGTTGCCGCGGATGCCGCGGAGCGCGTTCGCCGCTCCCTCGGCGAGCACGGCTTCGGCCTGAGCAGAAGCGCCAGGTACCGACCGGTCATCGCCATCGACGGTCCCGCCGGCGCCGGCAAGTCGACCGTGGCGAAGGAGGTGGCCCGGCGGCTCGGCCTGGAGCGCCTCGACACCGGCGCCATGTACCGAGCCGTCACCCTGCTCGCTCTCGAGCAAGGGGTCGACGTCCGCGACGCGGAGGGTTGCGCGGCGCTCGCCAGGTTCATGAACCTGAGCGTGGGCGAGCGCGTCGTGCTCGATGATAAGGACGTCACCGAGGAGATCCGGGCGCCTTCGGTCAACGAGGCGGTCTCGGTCGTCGCGGCCCACCCGCAGGTGCGCGCCGAGCTGGTACGCCGGCAACGAGACTGGGTGGCGGCCAACGGCGGGGGAGTCGTGGAGGGCCGTGACATCGGCAGCGTCGTGCTCCCCGACGCCGACTTGAAGATCTTCCTCACTGCCGACTCGGCCGAACGCGCCTGGCGTCGGGCGACCGAGGAAGGAGCCGCCCCCGAAGCTCTCGTCGTGACGCAAGAGTCGATCCGGCGCCGCGACGAGCTCGATTCGGGCCGGGCGGCATCGCCCCTGGTGGCTGCGCCGGGGGCGATCGTGGTGGACTCGACGGGCCGCAGCGTCGAGTCCGTCGTCGAGGAGGTGCTCTCCCTGCTGTGACCGAAGCTCCCGTGCCGGAACCTCGTGTGACGGATCCCGAGATGCCCTTGTCGCGGCCTTCGTTCTGGGAGATGCAGCTCTATCGGCTCTGCTGGTCCATAGCCGTCGGCGTGTCGCGGGTGTACTTCCCCGGGACGGTGAAGGGGCGCCAGAACCTGCCGGCCCAGGGCGCCTGCATCGTCGCCCCCGTGCACCGCTCGTATGTGGACTGGCTGATCGTCGCCCGCATCACCGGCCGGCGGCGCCTGCGCTACATCGTGAAGGAAGAGGTGTGGAAGTCGAAGCTGATCGGCACGGTGATCGAGGCCTGCGGCGGGTTCCCGGTGAACCGGTCGGGCACAGACCGCGAGGCGCTGCTGCGCTGCCAGGCCGTGCTCGCGGGCGGGGAGGCTCTCGTCATGTTCCCCGAAGGCACGCGGCGCTCGGGGCCTGTGGTGCACGAGCTGAAAGACGGTGTCGCCTACCTGTCGCTTCGCACCGGCGCCCCGGTCATCCCCGTCGGGATCGCGGGCTCGGAGCGCGCCATGCCACGCGGCTCGAAGTTCCCCCGGCCGACGCGCGTAAATGTCGTGGTCGGCCCTCCGATCGCCGTCCCCAGCCCCGCCGGCGGCCACGAGAACGACTCGTCGGGCAGCCCCGATGGCACCGCGGCAGCTCGCCGGCGGGGGCGCATCGGGCGGGCCTCGATCACAGAGCAGTCGGTCCGAGTCAGGGCGGGCATCCAGCAGGCCTTCGACGCCGCCGAGGCCGGCCTCCGGCGCTGAGGCCGTGCTTTCCGAGCCCGTGCAGCCCTGGGGGCGTCCCTGGCCTGCTTGGCCCTGGACGGGCATTGGCTGGGGCACGGCGTCCGCCGCCTGCTAACTTCCGCCGGTGATGTCAAATGGCTGAGAGACCAAGGGTGCTGGTGACAGGCGGCGCCGGCTTCGTGGGGGCGACGCTCGTCAGGCGGCTCGTAGGAAGCGGCTACGAGGTGCGCGTCCTCGACAACCTCACCACCGGTCACGCCTCGCACCTGGACGGCGTGGACGCCGAGCTGGTCGAAGGTGACATCCGCGATGCCAATACCATGGACGGCGCGCTCGTCGGTGCCCTGTCTGTGGTGCATCTTGCGGCTGCCGGCTCGGTCGTGATGTCGGTCGAGGATCCGGCGGCCAACTTCGACGTCAACGTCTTCGGCACCTTCCAGGTGCTCGACGCCGCTCGGCGGGCTCGGATCGGGCGCATCGTGCTCGCCTCGACGGGAGGGGCGCTCATCGGCGACGCCGTACCGCCGGTCGACGAGCGTTCGCTTCCCAAGCCGATCTCTCCCTACGGCGCCAGCAAGCTGGCCGGCGAGGGTTACGCGCACGCTTTCGCGAAGTCCTACGGCCTCGGCACGGTCGTGCTGCGTTTCGCCAACGTCTACGGGCCCTGGAGCGCCCGCAAGAAGGGGGCCATGACGCTGTTCTTCCGGGCGATCGACGCCGGCGAGCCGATCGTCATCTACGGTGACGGCTCGGCCTCGCGCGACTACACCCATGTCGACGACATCTGCCGCGCCCTGCAGCTGGCGCTCGAGAGTGACGTCGCCGGTGGCACCGTGCTCCACATCGCCTCCGGTGTCGAGACCACCGTGCAGGAGCTGGCCGACTTGTGTCGGACGGCGGCGGGCGTGCCCGATCACCCGATCGAGCACAGGCCCAAGCGGCCAGGTGAGGTCGAGCGCAACTTCGCCGCCTACGACCTGGCGCAAGAGGTCCTCGGCTACGCGCCGAGCATCAGCCGCGAAGACGGGATCCGGCGCACCTGGGAGTGGTTCGAGCGGTTCGTCTTCGCCGGTAGCCAGGCTTAGCACCCGGTCTGGCGAGCTCGGCTAGCGCGTCCGGGCGCGCTCTCGGAGCCAGGTGCGAAGGACCACCCTGCCGTAGCGCAGGCCGTAGAGGAAGTTCCCGCTCTTCTTGGTCTCGCCCTGGCGACGGGCCCGGAAGGTCACGGGCCGTTCCTGGAAGCGACAGCCGTGCATGATGGCCCCGATCAGCAGCTCCGATGCCTGGTACTGCGGCTCCTCGAGAGTGAGCTGGGCGGGCAGCTCTGCCCCGAAAGCCCGGACCGGGTTGGCCGGGTCGGTCACGGCCGCCTTGGTGAGCAAAGAGATCAGGGTGGCGAAGACGACGACCCCGGTGTTGCGCACGAGGTCGGTGACATGAGTCTCGCCGAGGCGTCGGGACCCGTTGACGAAGTCAGCGCGGCCGGACATGACCGGCTCGAGGGCGACCTCGAGGTCATCGGGGTCGGTCTGGCCATCTCCGTCCGCCGTCACGATGAAGGCCGCGCCGTGCTCTCTCGCGATCCGGTAACCGAGTCGCAGCGCCGCCCCCTGGCCGCGGTTGACCGGCGCGATGCAGGCGTAGTGACCGGCGGCGCGCACCTCAGCACCTGTGCCGTCGTCCTCGCCGTCGACGACCACCAGCACCGAGACCGCCTGCCCGCAGATTTCCTTCGGCATGCCGCCCACCACCTCGGCGATGTTCTCGCGTTCCTTGTATGCCGCGATCACGATCGCCACGGGGGCCATCTCGAGGGGGCCCTGGGCGTCGAGGAGCTCTTCGAGGGCGACGCGATCGACCAACTCGTCGACCTGGCGCTGACGTCGCTCGGCGCGGGCGTTCACAGAGAGGGCCGTCTCGAGGCGCCGATGAGCATGTCGGTCGCGGTCACCTGTCGGTCCGTCGCGGTCGCAGACGGGAGAGACGTGGCGGCGCCGACGGTGAGGCTCGCCGCCATGGCGAGGCAACGGAGCAGGTCCCGCAGCTCCGGCGGGGGAGGGAAGTACTCGTCCTCGTCGGTGGTCTGGACGATCTCGATGCCTTGCCTCGGGGCCAAGCGGTCGAGGAGCTCGTCGATGAGCCAGTCCGGGGCAGAGGCGCCGGCGGTGACACCGATCACGCCTGAGAGGTCTCCTGGTACCTCACCCGGGGAGTTGACCCGGAGCACCCTCGGGCAGCCGGCGGCGGCGGCGACCTTCACGAGGGCGACGGTGTTGGAAGAATTGGCCGAACCCAGCACGACCATGGCGTCACAACGGGGCGCCACGGCCTTGACCGCGCCTTGACGGTTGGTCGTGGCGTAGCAGAGATCGGAGCGTCCCGGCATCCACAGCTCCGGATAGCGGTCTCGTGCGCGTGTGACTATCCCCTCCCACTCCTCATGGGCGAGGGTGGTCTGGGCGAGCAGCGCGACCGGTGCCTCCGGATCGAGCTCGAGCCGGTCGACGTCGCTTTCGTGCTCGACGAGATGCACCGCCTCCGGCGCCACCGCCATCGTGCCGATGGCCTCCTCGTGGCCTGAATGGCCGACATAGACGATTGTGTAACCCTTCCGGGCCCGCACGCTGAGCTCGTGGTGGACCTTTGTCACGAGAGGACAGCAGGCATCGATGACGACGCGCCCGTTGCGGCCCGCGGCCTGCTCGACCTCGGGTGCGGACCCGTGCGCAGACAGCATGAGGGGCGCCCCGGGCGGAACCTCGTCGACGTCGTCGACGAAGACAACGCCCTGGCGCCCGAACTCGTCGACGACCAGGCGGTTGTGCACGATCTCGTGGTAGCAGTAGACGGGAGGCTCGAAGACGCGCACCATCCAGGCCAGGGCCTTGATGGCCATCTCGACGCCGGCGCAAAAGCCGCGGGGCTGCGCGAGCAGCACGAGCTCGACACGGCCTGCTGCTCTGTCGACCGGCTCTTCCTGGACCGAAGTCACAGCAGACCAGGGTAGCCTTTGCTCATGCCGCTACCGCAGGTGGTGGCCGTGGCCGAGCATTCGCCGGCTGAGCGCTCCGGGGTCTGGCCGGGAGACGAGCTTCGCTCGATCAACGGACAGGTGCCCCGAGACGTCATCGAGTACCAGCTGCTTGCGGACGAGCCGATCGTCGACCTCGAGGTCGTCCGTGGTGGGGTAGAGCTCGAGGTCACGGTCCTCAAGCAAGCAGGTGAGCCCCTCGGGCTCGAGATCTCGGCCGCGATATTCGATCGCGTGCGCACTTGCGACAACCACTGCGAGTTCTGTTTCATCTACCAGCTTCCAAAGGGGATGCGCCGCAGCTTGTACGTGAAGGACGACGACTACCGGTTGTCTTTCCTCTATGGCAATTTCACGACGCTGACCCGATTCACGGAGGCCGACCTCGAGCGAGTCGTCGACCAGCGGTTGTCGCCGCTGTACGTCTCCATCCACGCTACCGACCCCGAGGTCCGCTCCCGCATGCTGCGCAACCGCCGCGGCGCCATGAGCCTGAGGTGGCTGCGGTGCCTCCTCGACCACGACATCGAGGTGCACGGCCAGGTCGTCGTCTGCCCCGGTCTGAACGACGCCGCGGTGCTGCACGGGACGCTCGCCGGCATCCTCGAGCGCTTCCCCGAGCTTGCGACCGTGGCCGTCGTCCCGCTCGGCGTGAGCCGTCATTCCAAGGAGCCAGCGATGCGGCCCCACACGGCCGAGGAGGCACGGGCGACCGTCGAGACCGTGCACGAGTGGCAGGAGCGCTTCAGCCGAGCCGTCGGCCGCCGGCTCGTGTGGGCGTCGGACGAGTACTACCTGCTCGCGGGGCTAGAACTGCCAGAGGCCGCGGCATATGAGGGGTTCCCTCAGCACGAGAACGGTGTCGGGATGGTGCGTTTCTTCGAGCAGGACTTCGAGCGGCCCCCCGGCGAGAGGCCGCCCTCCCCGGCCGCCGGCACGAGCGTGCCCGGCCGGTCTGGTTTCTTCGCCTGGGTCGAGGGCGCGCCCGCCGAGGGCTATCGCGCCCCGCGGACCGCCGCCGTCCACCTGGGCCCTCGTCCCCGGGTGGGGAGGGACGAGCCGATCACGATCCTCACCGGTGGCTACGGCGAGCTCGTGCTACGACCGCTGCTCGATCAAGGCGGCTTCGGCCGGGTGCGCGTGCTTCCGGTCCGGAACGAGTTCTTCGGGGGCAACATCGCCGTTGCCGGCCTCATGGCGGGCCCCGACGTCTCCCGGACTCTCTGCGAGGAGACGGCGCGAGGCCGTTACCTGCTTCCCGACGTTTGCCTGTCGAAAGGCAGGTTCATCGACGGCTCCTCGCCCGAGGACCTCCCTGTGGTCGTCGAGGTGGTCCCGAGCGACGGGGCAGCGTTGCGCAGGCTCTTGGAGGCGGGCCGATGAGCGCGCAAGGGTCCCGGCCGTTGCCGGTCGTGGCCGTCGTCGGGCGCCCGAACGTCGGCAAGTCGACGCTCGTGAACCGGATCGCGGGCCGCCAGCTCGCCATCGTGGAAGCCCAGCCGGGCGTGACACGCGACCGCCTCGAGGTCGAGTGTGAGTGGAACGGACGATCGTTTCTCGTCGTCGACACCGGCGGTGTCGTGGAACGTGGTGACTCGCTCGATCTCAAGGTGACCGAACAGGCTGTGCGGGCGCTGAGCGTTTCGGACCTGGTCTTGCTCGTGCTCGACGCGACCACTGGGGTGACAGGCGAAGACGCCGTGGTGGCCCAGCTGGTCCGGCGCAACGGCGGGGCCGTGATCGTGGTCGCCAACAAGGTCGACTCCGAAAAGCGCGAGATCGACGCCTGGGAGCTGGCGGGCCTCGGCCTGGGCGAGCCCGCCATGGTGAGCGCCCTGCACGGGCGAGGTGTCGGGGACCTCCTCGACGAGGTGGTCAAGCAGCTGCCCGAGGTGTCTGCGCCGGCCGACGCACCGGTCGCCGGGCAGGTCCGGGCCACGGAGGTCGCGGCGCTCGGAGAGGCCGAAGGGGGCGTGCCGGCCGTGGCGATCGTGGGACGCCCGAACGTCGGCAAGTCGACCTTGTTCAACCGGCTCTCGGGCGAGGAGCGCTCCGTCGTGCACGATCTTCCCGGCACGACGCGTGACGCCATCGACACCTTGATCGAGACCGACCACGGGACGGTGAAGCTGATCGACACCGCCGGGATGCGGCGCCGGGCGCGAAGCGGCGAGGGGCCCGAGTACTACTCGCTCGTGCGGGCACTGCGAGCGCTCGACCGGGCGGATGTTGCCCTGCTCGTGCTGGACGCGACCGAAGGCGTGACCCACCAGGACCAGCGCCTCGCCGAGCGGATCGACGCCTCGGGGAGCCCGGTCGTGATCCTTCTCAACAAATGGGACCTGCTCGACACCGAGGGCCGTCTCCGGGTCTCAGAAGCGGTGAGGGACCGCCTGGCGTTCCTCGGCTACGCGCCGGTGTTGCGGGTCTCGGCCAAGACGGGCCTCGGCGTGCACCGTCTCCTGCCCGCGGTGCAAGAGGCCATGAGCGCCTATCACCGCCGCATCCCGACCAGCCGGCTCAACGACGGGTTGCGGAGCGCTCAGGCAGCTCAGCCGGCACCCGGTGGCGCTCGTATCCTTTACGGCGTGCAGGGCGCCGTCGACCCCCCGACAATCACGCTGTTCGCCACGAGGCGGCTCCCGGCAACCTACCTGCGCTACCTGGAGCGCTCCTTGCGGGAGCGGTTCGGACTAGGGCCGACACCCATCGACCTCCGAGTCCGCCTCCGCCAGCAGAGATGAGCAGGCCGCCGGTGCCCCGGCCCCCGGCCCGGGGGCACGGGCCGCACATGACGCCGGCCGGCACCAGGGCGTCTTACCCGCGGGCCTGGCCCTAGAGAGCGGTCAGCGCCATGCCGTGGTGCGACAGGTGCGGCCAGGAGGTCGAAGAGGACGAGCTCGTGCCGGCGCCGCCAGGCCCGCCGGCTGAGGCGCCCGGCGCCGGAGCGGCGGACGAGAGCGAGCCCGAGCGCCAGGACCGCTGCCCGAGCTGCGGCTCGGTGCTTCGAGATGAGACCGGCACCGATGACGAGGACACCCACCCCAAGGCCCCCTGGCACTTCAAGCTGCTCGTGCTGGGCTCGGTCGGCTACCTCGGGTACCGCCTTTACCAAGGGATCGGCTGGCTGATCCATCACGCCTGAGCCCTGGAGGCTCCCAGCTGGGCTCACGGCGACCTTATTGAGCTGCGGACATGTACTTAGCGCAGCGGGGCTCGCGCCAATGGCGCCCAAATGCCGGTAACCTTCTCCTCAGCGCAGCCGCGGAAGGAGGCGCCATGTGGGTGATAGCAGGGGTTCTTCTGGGTCTGGTCGTCCTCGCCTCGCTGATCGGGTTTCACGTCGGCCCGCACGCGCACGTGGCGGCGGGCGTGTTCGGTGTGCTTGCGGCCGCCTGGCTCGTGGCGATGGCGGTCGACGGACGGACAGCACCAGTTCTCTGGGCGCTGCTCAGCGCTGACGTGGTGGTGTCTGCCGGTATCGGCCTCCTGGCCTGGAAGGGGCTCACGACTCGAGGGATCTACGTGGTAGATCGCCACCTGGTCTCGCCCAACGGGGCTCAAGGCCTTGCGGTCGGCGACCTCAACCCGGAGGGGATTGTCCGTGTGAACGGCGAGAACTGGTCGGCCGTGGCCTTGAACGGGGCAGTGCGGGCGGGGACGCCCATCCAGGTACTGCGTGTCGCAGGAGTCCGCCTCGAGGTCTGGGCCGACGAAGTAGTGGGGCCTGGTGATACTGACGAGCTCAGCGCCTCCTTGCCCGACGACGGCAGTGTCGGCGGGAGCGGGCCGTCCTCGCCCAGTGAAACGACGAGCGAAGGAGGTCAGTAATGGTCGTCGGGATCGTAGTCGGGGTGGTTGTGCTCTTCCTTCTCATCCTCGCTGGGCTTTCCGTGAGGATCGTGCGGGAGTACCAGCGGATCGTGCTGTTTCGCCTCGGCAGAGCGATTGGAACCCGGGGCCCTGGACTCGTCTTCATCAATCCCGTCACCGACCGGACGACGTGGGTGGACCTGCGCGAGCAGTTTCTCGAGATCCCTCACCAGACGGCGATCACGAAGGACAACGCGTCGATCTCGATCGACTTCATCATCTTCTACAAGGTCGTCGATCCCTCGATGTCGGTGCTGCGGGTCGGCAGGTTCGCGGCGGCTGCGCAGAACGTCGCCGCGACGACACTGCGCAGTGTGGTCGGAGACATGCCGCTCGACGACGTGCTCTCCAAGCGCGAGGACATGAACGCGTCGCTTCGCGTGCGCTTGGACGACGTCACCGAGCGATGGGGCGTCAAGGTCACGACGGTCGAGGTGCGCGAGGTGAACCCGCCTCCGGGCGTGCTCGAGGCCATGACCCGCCAGATGTCCGCCGAGCGCACCCGGCGTGCGGCGGTGACAGAGGCCGAAGGGCAAAAGCAGGCCGCCGTGACTCTCGCCGAGGGCACCAAACAGGCGGCCATCCTCGCCGCCGAAGGCGAACGGCAGAGCGCGATCCTGCGCGCCGAGGGTCTTGCGACGGGTCTGGACCGGATCTTCAAGGTCGCGAGCGGTCTTGATGGCAACACGATGCAGCTGCAGTACCTCGAGACCCTGAAACAGGTCGGCTCGTCGTCGTCGACGAAGATCGTGGTGCCCATGGAGCTGGGCGGGTTCTTGAACGGGCTGCGCAACATGATGCCGGCAGACGCGGGCCGCCAGTCGAACGGCCCCGCGCGAGCTGAGAAGGCCTCGAGAGACCAGGAGGGGATCCTCGGGACCATCACGGCGCTCGGTGAGCCGTCGTCCTGATCAGCACTCACTCAACGCGCCGCGGGGGCGGGTTCACCAGCGGTAGTGGACCTCGGAGGCGACGCGTTCCTGGTAGATCTGCCTTAGCCGCCCGAGCGTCTGCCCGTCGAGGGGCCCGAGCTCGCCGGCTAGAGCATTCTGCCGTGCTTGCTCGGGGTTCTTCGCACCTGGGATGACAGTCGAGACTCCCGGGTCCGACAGGCAGAAGCGCAGCGCGAAGGAGGCCATCGTCTCACCGGGAGGCACGAGCGCACGCACCTCCTCGACCGTCTCGAGACCGGTCTCCAAGTTCACGCCGGCGAAGGTCTCGCCGACGTCGAAGGACTCGCCGTGGCGGTTGAAGTTCCGGTGGTCGTTGGCGGGGAATTGCGTGTCTCGCGTCATCTTGCCCGTCAGCAGGCCCGAGGCGAGCGGCACGCGTACGATCACGCCGACATCGGCAGCCTTGGCGGCGGGAAGAAACCGCTCGGCCGGACGCTGGCGGAAGATGTTGTAGATGATCTGGACCGTCGCGACCCCGGGGTAGTCGAGCGCCTTGAGTCCCTCCTCCACGCGCTCGACGCTCACGCCGTAGTGGGCGATCGCGCCGGAGGAGACGAGGTCGTCGAGCGTGGCGAAGACCTCGGGATGATAGAAGAGATCCGTCGGTGGGCAGTGCAGTTGGACGAGGTCCAGGGTCTCCATCTGCAGGTTCTCGCGGCTCCGATTGACCCAGGCGATGAGGTTCTCCGGGCTGTAGTACTCGACGCGCTGCTCAGGTGCGCGACGCCCGGCCTTGGTCGCGATGAAGATCGGTCCGGAGACCTCCTTGCGCAGCTCGGCCACGAGGCGCTCGCTGCGCCCGTCCCCGTAGACGTCGGCGGTGTCGAAGAAGTTCACGCCAGATTCGGCTGCCGCTCGCAGCGCCGCCCGTGAGGTGTCATCGCCGACCTCACCCCAGTCCGCGCCGATGGCCCAGGCGCCGAAACCGATGACGCTCGCGTTCCAACCAGTCTTGCCCAGCCGCCGTTTCTCCATGGGTCCCACGCTATGCGAGTCGGTGCTCCACCTGCACGGCCGGCCGAGAGCCTCGCCCCTGCCTCGCGGCCCCTGGCCCAGGGCAACTACAGTGCAGACGTCGACGGGCTGTGGCGCAGCTTGGTTAGCGCGCTTGACTGGGGGTCAAGAGGTCGCCGGTTCAAATCCGGCCAGCCCGACCAGAAGGGCCCTGGCAGATGAGGGTTCGCCTTCGGCCAGTTGGGAGCGATACACCCCCGTACAGGCCAGAGAGTTCCTCAGGACTCCTTCCACGCTTCTGCCGGGCGGCTCCGGTGTCTTCGCTGGTGGCGCAGATGAGATGTTATGTCGCTCACCGTAGGAGGAGAGTGAGTTGGGCTTTGCGTCAGAGCGCCGACGTCCCGGATCTCCGACTAGGACCGAACGGGCCAAAGACAACACGCAAGTTAGCGGGGAAAAGAAGCCCAAGGGGCTAGCCGCGAGAGTGGCCGAATGGGCTAGCCAGAGGAGACGGCATCCGAGCAGGTAGCGGTCATTTTCGATTCGCTAGCTTCGTCGACCTCGCGACCTGGGTTTTGGCGCGCTCCCGGGCGGGTTCTGTGGGGGAGGTATAGGGTGCCGTCCCAAAGGAAGTTCACTCGCCGGGGGGAGATGTCAGCTATGAGAATTTCTCGAACACGGACAGTGTTAACGGCCTGTGCAGCGAGCTTGATGATGATAGGCGTGTCGCTGCTCGGGTTGGGTGTCGGCTCCGTGGGTGCGACGAAGCCGACGAAGCCGACGAGACCGACCACGACGACCACGACGACCACGACCACGACGACCACGACCACGACTACGCAGGCGCCGACTACCACGACGCAGCCGACAGATCCCCCTCGCTGGATTCCTCCGTTGGGCGACCAGCCCTGGCAGTGGGAACTAGATCACCCTCTTGCTCTGA
>Ga0326727_10001564_pt1 | contig 83471 bp, 73 predicted proteins | sample MB2enrmetagenome_FD_207643 | JGI IMG/M metagenome (GOLD analysis project Ga0326727, IMG submission 207643) | Lab enriched peat soil microbial communities from McLean, Ithaca, NY, United States - MB29MY | ecosystem: Environmental > Terrestrial > Soil > Wetlands > Peat | place: USA: New York... | reverse complement strand
TCGTCCTCGCTACCGAAGGCCCTTATTGGGCTTCGATGACTCAGCTTTCCGGCCCGCAGAGCGGCATCGGGGGCGGGGTGATGAATTTTGGCAGTAATCTGGGCGGCCTCGTCTCGCCGGTCCTCACTCCATGGCTGGCAGCTCGGTTGGGCTGGGAATCGGCTCTCGGCCTGGCCGCGCTGATCGCCGTCGTGGGGGCGATCCTGTGGATGGGCGTCAGCATTGACGTTGGTGCGGCAGGCGAGTCCGGTACGGCGCGATAGAAACGTGGCGGGAGGAAGAATCGGAAAGTGTCATCCTTCGCTTCGCTCCGCGTGAGGGCCGATGTGCCCTGATGTTCGCCGGGCACTTGGCGAGACAAATAGTCCCACCGCGCTGGTCCACCGGCCAAAGGCCCCATTCGGGACGGGATGGACTCGTAGAATAGGCTTTCTTGGCGTTAGGAGCCGAAATAAGGCCCTCTCGGGGCGTGGGTAGGGGTCAGGTAGCCTCTCTTTTGAGGATGCCCCATTTTTAGCGGCTTTCGTGCAGGCCCTCTCGAAATTTGCCCTTTCCTGGGCCGCTGAGGCACCTAGCCGAGATTTCTGACAATTCGACCGCTTTGAGATAGCCTGTCATTCCGAGCGAGGCAATTCACATACGCGATCATCGGTTAGGTTGCCGCTCCTCGAGTAGGACTTCTACGACATCGATGTCAAGCTTCAGCGGCTTGGGCAAACGAACGCGGTTCGGCGCCCGCGTGCCGGGCGCCGGTTTCCGGACCTTCAGCCTCCCTCGCTCGCGGACAGGAACGATCAGTGCTGCCGGCGTGTCGCGATCGAGAACGGAGATCGTCTCCCCGGCGCGGACCGCGCGCAGGTATTCGCTCAGCCGCGCCTTCAGCTCAGCGATGCGAGCAATCCTCATGACCCTGTTATGACCAGAGATGGTCAGGTTGGCAAGAAATTACGACCGTCCCCGATCCATCGATAATGTAGGGGTAGGGTTTGCCCTACCCTCGTCGGCCTAATGACCCTCAGGGGACGGCAAGCCGTCCCCCTACATTAATTCGAATTCAAATTCGGCTCTACCCGATCGCTGGCCACGCGGGATGCACAGAACTCCGGGCTAGAGCCCCTCGGGAATCTTCTTCACCGAGATGGCGTCGCCTGCGTAGAGCGTGGGCGCGCCGAGGGCGAAGGCGTCTTTGTTATAGGCCGTCACGTCGTTTTGAATGAGCTTGTTGAACTCCGCCAGGTGTTGCTCGAGCTCCTTGGTCAGTTCCGCTTTCTGATCCAGGGCCAACTGCGTGGGAGGCTCGCCATAGCCGAAGCCGCCGAAGCCGCCGAGGCCAGATAGCTTGCTGTTGAACGCGGCCAGATAGTGAAGATCGTCTTCGGAGCCGGGCTGGACCTCCGAGTTATAGACGGAATCCTTGAGCGCGCGGAGCTTGCGGCCAAGCTGGGCCGATTTTCCCGTGAGCGGCTGGAACTTCTTCTTCAAATCGCTGTCGTCGCTCGAGCGCACCAGGACCTGGAAGGCGGTTAATGTCTTCTGCATTGCGTCCACGCGGTTGAGCATGGTGTTGAGTGCCGTCGCCGCGTTGCGCGCTTCCAGCGAGAAGCGCAGCGAGGCGCGGAAATTCTCCGGATCGATCTTGAGGTTGGGGTCGGGCCGGATGCTGACATCGGCTTCCGCCTTGTGTTCGCCCACAGTGATGACCACGTGATACTTGCCGGCCAGCACCTGCGGGCCGCGTCCGCGTCCGAAGAACTCCGCAAACTCGCTTTGTTCCTGTTGGCGCTCGAACGTCAGGCGCTGCGGGCCGTCGTAACGCATCGACCAGACAAAGCGGTTGATCCCAGCTTTGGAAGGGCCGTGCTCGGTGGCCACCGGGTTGCCGTGTTCGTCGGTGATGACGATTTTCACCGGGCCTTCGCGCTGGCCTTCAGGACCCTCGGCGCCGGATTGGCCGGCTTGACCTGCCTGCTCACCTTGTCCGCCCTGGCCTGCCTGTGCCGCGCCTCCGGCGCGACCCCCACCTCCGCCCCCGCCTCCCGCCGCGCCGCCAGGCCCTCCCGGGCCGCCGCCGCGCCTTTGTTCAATCTCCTTCTTCAGGAAGTAATCGATCACGACTCCCTCAGGGGCGTTGGGAGCGGAGTAGTCCGACGCCACTCCGAACATCCCGCCACGCCAGTGATGAAACAGCGTGCCGGGCGCGGTGCTGACCAATTGAAAGTCGCTGTCCTGGATTTTGGAGCTCATCTGCTCGAGCGGGCGAATGTCATCCAGGACGAAGAGGCCGCGGCCGTGCGTGGCCACCACCAGGTCGTCGCCGGCCTTGACGAACTTGAGGTCGTAGATGGGCACGGTGGGCAAGTTGGCTTTGAGCGGCTGCCAATGCTCTCCCGCGTCCTGAGAATAAAACAAGCCGGTGTCCGTTCCGACCACCAGGAACCCGCGCTGGTTGGGATTCTCGCGGATCACGTGCGCGGGAGCGTCGGCGGGCAGGCCGCCGGCGATGGACGTCCAAGTCTTGCCGTAATCGGCGGTCTTGTAAACGTAGGGTTTGGGGTCGTCCAACTCGTGGGCATCGTAGGTGATGAAAGCCGTTCCCGCGTCAAACGGCGAGACGCCGACCTGATAAACGCGAGCCCACGCCGGAGCGCCCGCAGGGGAAACGTTCGCCCAGTTTTTGCCGCCGTCGCGCGTTACCTGAACCAAACCGTCGTCCGTGCCCACCCAGATTACCTTGGAGTCGGTAGGGGCCAGGGTGATGGTGAGGATGGTGTCGAAGCTCTCCGCGCCGCTGATGTCGTGCTGGACGGGGCCGCCCGCGATATCCTGCTTGGATTTGTCGTTGCGGGTCAGGTCGCCGCCAAGGGGCGTCCAGTGCTTGCCGCCGTCCGTGGATTTGAAGACTATGTTGCCGCCCAAATAGACCTCGTTGGCATCGGCTCCAGAGACGGCAATGGGAGAAGTCCAATTAAAGCGATACTTCAAGTCAGCAGGTTTAAGCTCCTCGACGCCTTCGAGGTACGGCCGGATATAACGCGTGAGGTGAGTCTTTTTCTCGAGGCGGTCGATGCTGCCGTTCTGGGAGTCGACGTAGATGACGTTGGGATCGCTGGGGGCGAACACCGCGTACTCGCCGTCGCCACCCGTCACCGTGTACCAATCGGAGGCGCCCACGGCTCGTCCGCCCAGGTTGCTGGAGGTCCCGCACCAGGCGCTGTTATCCTGCAAGCCGCCGCACAGCGAGTACGGAACTTCGCTGCTGGTCGAGACCATGTAGAACTGCTCAATGGGGATGTTATTCAGGAACCGCCAGGTCTTGCCGCCGTCGGTCGTCACATTGACGCCGCCGTCGTTGCCCTGAAACATCCGCTGCGGGTCCTTCGGGTCGATCCAGAGGGCGTGATGGTCGGAGTGGACGCCTCGGTCCGCGGTGTGAGAAGTCTTGCCGCCGTCATCCGATTCGACCAGGTTGAGTGACATGAAATAGATCTTGTTCTCGTTCTCCGGCGAGACCATGAGCCGGGAGAAGTAGAAGGGGCGAATATCGTAGGCGTGATTGTCGCTGACGTCCGTCCAGGTATCGCCCAGGTCGGTGGATTGCCACAGCATGCCCCTCTTCGCCGCCACCAGCGCATAAACGTGATTGGGGTTGGTGGGCGCGACCGCCACCGCAATGCGGCCCAGCGGGCCATCCGGCAAACCTTTGGTCAACTTCTTCCACGTGTCGCCGCCGTCCGTTGACCGGTAGAGGCCGCTCCCCGGGCCGCCATCCACTAGCGTCCAGGGATAGCGACGGAACTCCCACATCGCCGCAAACAACACTTTGGCGTTGCCCGGCTGGATCGCCAGGTCCGCCGCGCCGGTGGAGTCATTGACGAACAACACCTTGTTCCAGGTCTTTCCGCCATCGCTCGAGCGAAACACGCCGCGGTCGGGGTTGGGAGCCCAGGCGTGTCCTGTGGCGGCCACATAAACCACGTCGGAGTTGGTCGGATCGACGATGATCTGGGAGATCTGTCCCACATTGCCCAAGCCGGCGAATCGCCAGGTGTGCCCGGCGTCGCCCGAGACGTACACGCCGCGACCGTCGATCACGTCGTTGCGGACTTTCGATTCACCCGTCCCCACCCAGACGATGCTTGGGTCGGAAGGCGCCAAGGCGAGTGCGCCGATCGAGGCTGTGGCTTCGTGTTCGAAGATCGCTTTCCAGGTGATACCCCCGTTTTCGGTCTTGAACACACCGCCTGCCGCCGCGCCCACGTAATAAACGTTGGGGTTGCCGGGAATTCCGGCCACCGCAGCCACGCGGCCGCCACCCACGGCAGGACCCAGATTACGAAACTCGAGGTTTTTGAAGACATCCTTGTCGCTGGCATCAGACTCCTGGGCAGTTGATTGCCCTGCCATTGACTGGCTGGAAACGGCGATCGCCGCTGCCAACACCAACACCGCACCGAATCGGACTAACGCGCGTTTCATGGAAGGCCTCTCTGAAGCGAGTTCGGACAAGCCGTCATACTAGCACGGGGATTCAGGTCCGGGAGCGGTTTTTTGCCGGCCCGCCTGGAAAATGACTCCCCTTCTTAGCCAAGGAGGGGACTGGAGTTTCTACACTTTGCTAGCTTCGCACGTGCGGCTCTGCCGCCCTGCCTTGCGGAAAGGCTTTGCCTTTCCGGACCGTCCCTACTCGATTGTTGTTTTTTCAGCGAGGCTGCGCCTCGCCGGTTGAGGCGGAGCCTCAACCTAAGAACCGGATTCAAGGCCGACGCCGGAAAGGCGAAGCCTTTCCGCAAGGCAGAGCGGCGTAGCCGCCGGCGGGACAAAGCGCAAAGATGGCTGTGATACACCACGAAATAGCTTTGGCGCGGCGTCATAACCAACTGGATATGTACCGGTTCAATACACCCTTGTCGGCGGCAAGCGGGCCGTATATACTCTCGCACGGCAACGTGCAAATCCGAATTACGAACATTCCTGCACAGCGGCTTTCTGTTTTGCCCCTGTTGAGCGGCCAGTGGTGCAAGCGGCCAGTAGGGATTACAGAGGTCTTTTAAGTATGTCGAGATTTCCCGTTATCTCCGTGGCAGTGGCGATGTATGGGTGGCTGGGACTGAGCGCCGGAGTGGCCCAAGTGAGCGTGTTGACCCAGCACAACGACAACTTTCGAACCGGGCAGAACATCAGCGAAAGCGTGTTGACGCCTGCGAACGTGAACACCGGCAATTTCGGCATGCTGTTCTCCCAAACTGTTGACGGAGCCATCTATGCCCAGCCGCTTTATATGTTCGGTGTAAACATCCCCAGCCAGGGCGTCCACAATGTGGTTTACGTGGCCACCGAAAACGCCAGTGTTTACGCCTTTGATGCCGATAACAACCAAGGGGCGAACTCGAAGCCGCTCTGGACGGTGAGCTTTACCGACCCCGTGCAGGGCATTACGGCGGTTCCCAGTTCCGATCAAGGCTGCGCTGACATCCAGCCCGAGATTGGGATCACCGGCACACCTGTTATCGATCCCTCCACCAATACGCTCTACGTGGTGGCCAACACGAAGGAGAATGGAACCTACGTTCAGCGCCTGCACGCGCTCGACGTGACCACGGGCGCTGAGAAATTCGGGGGACCGGTGGAGATTCAGGGCACGTATGAAGGTCAGACGTTCAATGCGCTGATTGCGAACCAGCGGGCGGGATTGCTCCTTCAGGCGGGGGTGGTGTATATCGGCTGGGGTTCGCATTGCGATTTCGGCCCCTTCACAGGCTGGATCATGGCGTACGACGCCCGGACGCTAACCCAGAAATACGTGTGGACAGTCACGACGAATTATGGCGACGGCGGCGTGTGGATGGGAGGCGCAGGATTGGCCGGGGACGGTCAAGGAAACATCTTCTTTGCTACCGGCAATGGCACCTTCGATGCCGCGATGTGGGGTTGCCAATTCGGAGATTCCATCGTCAAGATGGGCATGGTGACGGGCAGACGCCGGTCCGGCGCCAGCAGTAACTTCCGGGTGAAGGACTACTTCACGCCGGAGGATCAAGAGGATCTCGACAAGTATGACTTCGACCTCGGCTCCGGAGGGGTTGTGCTCTTGCCTCCCCAGCCGGGAACCTCTGCTCAATTGCTGGTCCAGAGCGGCAAGGAGGGCACGATCTTCCTGGCCAACCGCGCCAGCCTGGGCGGCTACAGTCCCACTTCCGACAACAATCTCCAGACCCTTCACCTGGCCGTAGGGGGCATCTACGGCGCCCCCGCCTATTGGAACTCCACCCTTTATTTCTGGGGCGTGAGGGATTATCTGAAGGCTTACAGCATTACCAATGGATTGCTATCGCTCGCGCCTGTGGCCATGGGATCCGTTGCCATCAACTATCCGACCACCACGCCGTCGGTTTCCGCCAACGGCAACGCGAATGGGATCGTGTGGGGCCTCGACGCCAGCGCCTATAGCAGTGGCGGCCCGGCGGTCCTGCGTGCCTTTGAAGCCACCAGCCTGGGCAACGAGCTTTACGATAGTAACCAGAATTCCGCGCGCGACAATCCCGGCGGCGCCGTCCAGTTCGCCGTGCCCACAATTGTCAATGGCAAGGTGTACGTGGGAACCGCAAGCCTGCTCAGCGTGTATGGGTTGTTGAATAATTAATCCCCTCTTTGTGCTACACTAAACTCAAGGTACTGCTTCGCGCCGTCTACTAGCTTGCGCTGACCTCGCGGGGCCAGGCGCCGGCGGTGAATCTCAATCGCGACGCGCGGTGCGAATGCACTCTTTCCCAGGGCAGGATCATGAAGAACTTACGCATTCTGATCGTTGACGACCACGAAGTGGTCCGCCGGGGTTTGCTGGCCCTGCTAGGAACCCAGGCGGGCTGGGAAGTGGTTGGGGAAGCCGCCAGCGGCTCGGACGCCGTCAAAAAGGTAGCCCAGACCAAGCCTGATGTCGTCATCATGGACATCACCATGCCGGTGATGAGCGGCTTGGACGCGACGCGCCTGATCATGGACACCGTTCCTCAGACCAAAGTGCTCATCTTCACCATGCATGATTCGGAACAGATGATGCAGAGCGCACTGGAGGCCGGAGCAAGAGGATACGTGCTCAAATCGAATGCGGCGAACGAGCTGATTGCCGCGGTTCGAGCCTTGTCGAAGAACGAGACTCCTTTGATCTCTCGAACGGCTAAACGCACGCCGAAGATTGTCTGACGGCCGGTCCCCAGCGGTGTAGGGGTAGGGCTTGCCCTACCCTCGTCGGGCCAGAGGAAATGCGGGGACGGCAAGCCGTCCCCCTACAGAAGCCACTCGCGGCTGTACACTCCCGACAATAACGCCACCTCGGCGCCAGGCGGCGCTGGCCTGTCCAGGGGAGGACCGAATGGGCAAGTCAAATTCCACCAAGTCGGCAGCCAAGCGTCCGCGCATGACCAGACGGCGTCCCCAAAACAAATCTGTCCCCGTCGTGGGCGTGGGAGCATCGGCAGGCGGCCTGGAAGCTTTCCAGCAACTCCTCAACCATTTGCCGACCACCACCGGCATGGCCTTCGTGTTTGTGCAGCACCTGGCGCCTCGGCATGAAAGCATGCTGACGGAATTGCTCGCGAGGAGCACCAAGATTCCCGTCCAGGAGGTCAAGGACGGAATGAAAGTGGCGCCGGACCACATCTACGTGATTCCTCCCAACAGTAACATGGTGATCTCGGACGGAGTGCTTCACCTCATGCCGCGCCGCGAAAACGAATTGCAGCACATGCCCATTGACTCTTTTCTGACTTCGCTGGCCGAGGACCGCAAGGGCAAAGCTATCGGCGTGATTCTCTCCGGCACGGCTTCTGACGGAACTTTGGGGCTCAAAGCCATCAAGGCGGAGGGCGGGATCACCTTTGCTCAAGATGAGAAGACGGCGAAGTACGACAGCATGCCGCGCAGCGCCATTGCCGCCGGCTGCGTGGACTTCATCCTGCCGCCGGAGGGGATCGCCAAAGAGCTGGCCAGAATCGGCCGCCACCCCTACCTTATCCAAACCATGTCCGGGGAGGCGGACGAGACTCTAGCGGCCGGCGACGACGAACTCAACCAGGTCCTGGCGCTGGTGCGCGGCTCGAGCGGCGACGACTTCACCTGGTACAAGCAGAACACCCTCAAGCGGCGCATCAAGCGGCGCATGGTCCTGCAAAAGATGGATAAGCTGCCCCAGTACCTCCGATACTTGCGCGGCAACAACCAGGAATTGCAAGAACTGTATCAGGACTTTCTGATTAACGTGACCGGCTTTTTCCGCGACCGGGAAGTTTACCAGGCTCTTAAGAAGAAAGTGCTCCCCGTGCTTCTGAAGAACCGTCCCGCGGACTCTCCGCTGCGGTTTTGGGTTCCCGGGTGTTCAACCGGCGAAGAAGCCTACTCGATCGCCATCTGCGCCCTGGAATTCCTGGGCGCCGCAAAGAGCAATGTCCCCATCCAGATTTTCGGCACCGACATCAGTGAAGGAGCCATCGAGAAAGCCCGCGCCGGGAACTACCCGGAGAGCATCACCGCCGACGTCACGACGGAGCGCTTGCGGCGCTTTTTTGCGCCCGCCCCGGGAGGTTATCGGATCGCCAAGTGGATTCGCGACATGTGCATTTTCGCGCGCCACAATGTGCTCCAGGACCCTCCCTTTTCAAGGATGGACGTGATCAGTTGCCGCAATCTGCTGATCTACCTCGAGGCCGCAGCGCAGAAGAAGGTCATACCCACCTTCGGTTACGCCCTTCGCACTCCGGGCTTTCTGATTCTGGGCCCCTCCGAGAATGTCAGCGGATTCTCGGACCTGTTTGCCTCCGTCGACAAGAAATTCAAGGTCTATGTGAAGAACCCGAGCGGCGTCGTGCATCTGGGGAGGGATTGGATTCCTTACGTGGCGTGGGAAAGAGCTCAGCCGGCGAAGAGGAGCGCCGAACCGACGCCGGCCTTCGACGTGCAAAAGGAAGTGGAACGCCTTCTGTTGACGGAATACGGGCCGCCGGGAGTTGTGGTAACCGGCGAATTGAGCATCATCCAGTTCATCGGCCGCATGGGCAGTTTTCTGGAGCCGGCGCCAGGGCAAGCCAGCCTGAACCTGGCGAAGCTGACCCAGGGGGCGCTCTCCTTGGACATCCGCAGCATCATCCATGCGGCCAAGAAACAAGACGCGCCGGTTATCCGGGAAGGCGTCCGCATCCAGAGCAATGGCCGCAACCGCACGATTACTCTGGAAGTGGCGCCGATTAAAGGCGCCGGTGCGCGCGAGTCCTATTTCCTGGTGCTTTTCCGCGAGGAAGCGCCGGAGGGCCAGAGAAAGCCCGCTCTACTGGAAGCTAAGGGAGCCAAGCGCAAAGCCGAAGAAGCGGAGAACAGCCGGCTGACGAAAGAGCTCGAGTACACGCGCGCCCATGTGCAGTCGATTATGGAAGAGCAAGAGGCCACGAATGAGGAATTGCGCTCCGCCAACGAGGAAATCCAATCCAGCAACGAAGAGCTGCAAAGCACCAACGAGGAAATGGAGACCGCCAAGGAGGAGCTGCAATCCTCGAACGAAGAACTGACCACGCTGAATGAAGAACTGCAAAACCGCAATACCGAACTGAGCACGCTCAACAACGATCTTAATAACCTGGTGAACAGCATCAACATCCCAGTGGTGATGCTCTCCAAAGACCTCCGCGTGAGGCGCTATACGCCGCTGGCGGAGAAGGTACTGAACCTGATCCCCACCGATATCGGCCGGCCGATTACGGACCTGAAGCCCAACATTGACATCCCCAACCTGGAGAGCCTGGTGGCCCAATCGGTTGATACCATGAGCCTCAAGGAAATGGAGGTGCAGGACCGGTACGGCCATTGGTATTCGCTGCGCATTCGCCCTTACAAGACGGACCAGAATGTCGCGGAGGGAGCGGTGTTGGCCCTGATGGACATCGACGCGCTGAAAATGGAGGTGAAGGAATTGCACCTCTACGCGGAGTCCATCGTCGAGACGCTGCGCCAACCCCTGATCGTGCTGGACGGCAACCTGCGCGTGATGACCACCAACGCGGCCTTTTACGAGACGTTCAAGGAGTCCAAGGAAAAAACCGAAGGTCGATTTATCTACTCTCTTGGCGATGGCCAGTGGAATATCCCGGCGCTGCGAGAACTCCTGGAACGAATTCTGCCCGCGCAGGCCACTTTCGAGGGATTCGAGGTGAAACACAAATTCCCCGATATCGGGGAACGGATCATGCTGCTGAATGGCCGGCAAATTCTCACGCGCAAGGGCGGCGCGCCGCACATCCTGCTGGCGATCGAGGATATCACGGAGCGCAAGAAGGCGGAGGAGGCCCTGCGGGTCTTGCCGGTGCGGCTGGTGGATTCGCAGGAGGAAGAACGGCGGCGCATCGCCCGCGAGTTGCATGACAGCACCGGGCAGACCATGGCGGCGCTGGCCTTGAACCTCAGCGTGCTGGATGGGAAAGCCGATTGTCTTGACGATCGGGGCCGGGCCGCCCTGAACGACAGCCTGAATCTGGCCAGCCAGGTCTCCGAGGAGTTGCGGAATATATCCTACGTCCTGCATCCCCCGGCGCTCGACGAGATGGGCCTGGACGGCGCCTTGCGGTGGTATGTGGACAACTTCGTGAAGCGAACCGGGCTGGAAGTCGAACTGGTACTGCCCCGCGGGCTGCCTCTTTTGCCGGAACCGGCTCGCCTGACGGCATTTCGTTTGGTCCAGGAAGCCCTTACCAACGCCCACCGCCATTCCGGGAGCAAGACAGCCAAGGTGGTGGTGGCGCAGCGTGACGGCGCGCTGGCCCTCGAGGTGACCGATAAAGGCAGCGGTATTCCGCCGGATCATGTAAAGGGGTTGGGCCTGCTGAGCATGCGGGAACGCGTCGCCCAGTTGGGTGGACGGCTGGAGATCAACTCCGGCGACGGGGGCACCTCCATCAAGGCGATCCTGCCTATAACGACTACGACGGAATCGGTAATCCCTTGATCACCCGGAAGGTGTCGCGGGCGATCAGAAGTTCCTCGTTGGTCGGAATGACGAAGATTCGGATGCGGCTGGAGGCAGTGGAGATTTCGCTCGACTTGCCAATGGCCTCCCGGTTTCGGGCCGAGTCGATCTCATAACCCAGCTCCGCCAGTCCCTGACAGGTTTTCTCGCGCACCAGCGGCGCGTTCTCACCGATGCCTCCCGTGAAAACCAGGCCGTCGACGTGGCCCAGCACGGCCGTGTAGGCCCCAATGTACTTCCGCAAGCGATAGCAGAACGAGTCGATCGCCGTTTCCGCCTGCGTGTCGCCTTTTGCCGCCGCGTCGATCAGCTCCCGCATGTCGTTGGAGTCTCCCGAAATGCCGTACAGGCCGCTGAACCTATTTAATAGCGTAGATACATCGTGAATGGTTAATTCGTCTTTTGACATTAGATAGAGAATGATGGCCGGATCCATGTCGCCGCAGCGGGTGCCCATCAGCAATCCCTCGAGCGGGGTGAAACCCATCGAGGTGTCAACCGAGTGGCCCTTTTCGATCGCCGTAATCGAGCAGCCATTTCCCAGGTGAGCTGTAATCAGGTTGGCCTCTTCTTTGCGTTTGCCGAGCATCTCGCGGCAATAGAACGCCACATAACGATGCGAGGTGCTGTGGAAGCCGTAGCGCCGGACCTTGTAACGCTTGTAATAAGAATAGGGAAGGCCGTAGAGATAAGCCTTGGGAGGCATGGTGTGATGAAACGCCGTGTCAAACACCGCAACTTGCGGGACCTGGGGAAAAACCTTGCGAGCCACAAGGTACCCACGCAGGTTGTGGGGATTGTGCAGGGGGGCCAGTTCGCTGCACTGCTCGATGACCTTCACCACTTCCTCGTCGATCATGACCGACGCCGAATAGCGCTCCCCGCCATGAACCACGCGGTGTCCCACCGCCTCGATCTGGGAAATGTCTCCCAGAGCCTCAGCTTCCTTCAGAGCTTGAACGCAGCGCATAAGAGCCGTCTGGTAGTCCAGCATTTCCTCCCTGAGGCTCGAAGCGGGCTTGGGAGGTACGGCCAGATGCAACACCGCTTCGTCGGTTCCGATCTTCTCGACGCTCCCCTTGGCAATACAACGGTCCGCGTTCGCCGCGATCATCTCCACGCTGGTCTCGATCAGTTGAAACTTGATCGAGGAACTGCCGCAGTTGAGCACCAGGATTTTCATAATCAGCCTGCCTTCTCCGTCTGTTCAGAATGACATCGGAACACCGTGTTCCGCAACCGGTTTCCCGCCTTTGTGGTGCGGGCGGGACGCCCGCACCACAACACGTCATCGGAACCACCGCCGATTTGTGTTTTCCCACGAAACTCGTAAAGGTATAATCCTCAATCGTAAGGTAGTCATTTCGGAGGCTCGCGTTGAGTTCGGCGCAAGAAACGGTAGAGGGCGGGGAGGAGTCTACCATGACGAACGGGACTCGAATCCAACTGTGGCGTGCCGGCGTAGTCAGCTTCTTCGTGTTGCTGGCTTGCGCAGCGACGTTGTTGGCCGGCGTCCCTAACAGCCAGGGTAAGATTCTGGCGGGATTCTTCGAAGAATGGAGCATTTATTACGCCAATTACAACATCGCCGATCTGCAGAACAACGGGGTCGCCAACCGGCTCTCGCACTTCATCTACGCCTTTGCCAATGTGTCGGCAGACTCGTCCAACCCGTCGTCGGACGCATGCACCATTGCTGACACTTGGGCTGATTACGAAACTCCCAACCTTCCTCCCGTTGGCAATATCGCGGATAAAGGGCCGCTTTACGGCAACTTCGCGGAGATCCTGAAGCTCAAACAACTTCATCCCCGTCTGCGAACCCTGATTTCTCTCGGCGGCGCGGGTGCGACGAACACCATGGCTTTCTCGATCGCAGCCAGCACGCAGGCGGGCCGCCGGGCGCTTGCCTCCTCATGCCTCAACATGTTCATCACCGGCAACGTAGCCAGCGGCGTCAGCGCTCCGGGCCTCTTCGATGGGATTCACATCGACTGGGAATTCCCCACGGCGACCGACACGCAGAACTTCACGCTCTTGTTGCAGGAATTCCGCAAGCAACTGAACGCGCTGGGGAAGGCCAACGGCAAATACTACGAACTCTCCTTCGACGGGCCGGCAGGCGACCAGAATTACTCCAACATCGACCTCGCAACGACGGCGAAGCTGGCGGATTTCATCACCATCGATGGCTACAACTACAATGGGACCCGGGAAGACGTTGCCAATCACGCTTCACCGCTCTTCGATTCCAAGAAAGACCCTGAATTCGGCGAGGGTCTCTGCATTGCCTGTACCGTGAACGCTTACCTGGCCGCCGGCGTGCCCCCCTCCAAGTACGTCATGGGCGTGCCTCTGTATGGAGCGGGATGGACCGGCATTGCGAACGTGAATCATGGCCTCTATCAAACTTCGACGGATACGACGGAAGATTCGCGGCCGGCGCCGGTTTTGCTGGCCAACGGAAGCGGCTTGTGCACGGACACCACCGGCAGCACTCCCGGATGCGACGCCTTGTTGACTGCGGGCGCGGCCACCTATTCCACGCTTTCAACCCTCACCGCCAACGGGTACAGCCGCTATTTCGACCCGGTCAGCGTTGCGGCGTGGCTCTACGACCCCACCACGGGAACCTTCTGGTCCTATGATGATCGCTTCACGGCGGCCCTGAAGACGGTTTACGTTCAGACGCGCGTACCGGGCGGACTGGGCGGGAATTTTGTGCGGGCCCTCAAAGACGATGACGCCAACGGAACCATGGTGAAGTCGCTGGCTACTGGGCTCGGACGCTGAGCTGATCATCCTCGCCTCTTCACCTGGCATCCTCGCCTCTTCGCCTGGCATCCTCGCCTCTTCGCCTGGCATCCTCGCCTCTTCGCCTGTCATTCTGAGCGAAGCGAAGAATCTCCGCAGTTCCTTCGCTCACGGCACAGTGTGCGAAGGGTTCTGCAGTCGTTCTTGACTCGTTGAACCGAAGAGCAACTGCCGAGATCCTTCGCTTCGCTCAGGATGACCGGCGGCTAATGCTCTCGTTGACAGGCGGCTAATTTACTCGTTGACAGGCGGCTAGTTATCTCAGCTCCAGGCGGCGCTACCCCTTCTTGTTGGCAGGGCTGAGGCCTTCGATCGGCCAGGCGAAATCTCGGAACTCACCAGTGTAATCTAAGCTGCCGGCGGCAATGGGCTTTTCAGGTTCTACAGCAATTCCCGCCTTCCGCACCCGCGCCAGGACCTCTGCTTCGTGAATCCGCGAGGCGTCGTATTCGACCACCAGAAACGAGCCATCAATGGAAAGACCTCGGATGCCATAAACCGTGGAGAGTCCGTGCAGGCGCTCAAAGTCCTGGGGAGACAATTCACGCTGTAGTTGATAACGCGTGGTCAAGAATGTCATGGGTGAACCTCGATGGGAGAGTTCTTTGTCCGTGGTCCGTGGTCAGTTGTCCTTGGTAACAAGACATTTTCCTATTCGTGATTTTCCCCCCTGATGCCCCGCTACAGCCGCGGAAGGGACCAAGTGGGGGGGGGCAACGGACGATTGACAACGGGCCACGGACCACGGACAACTGACTACAGACCGACTTTCCATCTACAGTTGCAGCCTGCGCAACCGCAGCGCGTTGCTGATGACGGAGACGGAACTGAACGTCATGGCCGCGGCCGCCACCATGGGGCTCAGAAGCAGGCCCAGGAACGGATAAAGTACTCCCGCCGCCAACGGCACTCCCAGACTATTGTAAACCAGCGCGAAGAAAAGGTTCTGGCGGATATTACGCATGGTGCCTTTGCTCAGGCGGCGCGCCCGCACGATGCCGCGCAGATCTCCTTTCAGCAGCGTGATCCCGGCGCTCTCGATGGCCACATCCGTTCCGGTTCCCATGGCGATGCCAACTTGCGCCAGCGCCAAGGAGGGGGCGTCGTTCACGCCGTCTCCGGCCATGGCCACCACGCGCCCTTCCGCTTGAAGCCGCCGGATGACTTTGCCCTTCGCTTCCGGCAGAACCTCTCCTTCGACTTCATCGATGCCCAGTTCTCGCGCCACGGCCATGGCGGTTCGGCGCGTATCGCCGGTAAGCATCACAACGCGGATGCCGTCCCTCTGCAACACTCGCAAGGCTTCCGCGGCAGACGGTTTGATGGGGTCGGTCACCGCCAGCAAACCACACGCAATCCCATCGACGGCCACGAAGACCACGGTCTGGCCCTGGGCGCGAAGTTCGCCGGCTTTGGCGTCCAGCGCAGCCAAGTCGATCTTCAGCCTCTCGAACAACCGCTGGTTTCCAAGCGCCACCGATTTGCCCTCGACCTCTCCCGTCACGCCTTCGCCAGGGATCGAACGGAATTCCCGAGCCTCGCCGAGCACGAGTTCTCTTTCCAGCGCCCCGGCCACGATGGAAGCGGCCAGGGGGTGTTCGCTCCCCCGCTCGAGAGTTGCGGCCAGGCGAAGCACTTCCGCCACGTCCCACCCGGGCTGAGGATGAACTGAGGCAAGGCGCGGTTTACCCTCCGTCAGCGTGCCGGTCTTGTCCACCACCAGCGTATCTACTTTCTCGAGGACCTCGAGCGCCTCGGCGTTCTTGATCAACACGCCCGCCTGCGCGCCGCGGCCCGTCCCCACCATAATCGACATCGGCGTGGCAAGCCCCAGCGCGCAGGGGCAGGCGATGATCAGCACGGCCACCGCATTCACCAGCGCATAGGCGAACCGCGGTGGCGGGCCCACGCTTGCCCAGATGACAAAGGTCAGCACGGAAATTAAAACTACCGCCGGAACAAAATAGGAAGAAACCACGTCCGCCAGGCGTTGGATGGGCGCGCGGCTTCGCTGCGCCTCGGAGACGAGTCGCACAATGTGCGCCAGCAGGGTGTCGCTTCCGACGCGCTCGGCCCGCATCAGAAAGCTCCCCGAGCCGTTCACCGTCCCGCCCGTCACCCGATCTCCGGTTTGCTTCTCGACCGGGATGGGCTCGCCGGTCACCAGCGATTCGTCAATCGAACTCGAGCCTTCGACGATCACGCCATCCGTCGCCACCTTTTCTCCGGGGCGGACTCGCACCCGATCTCCCACGGCCAGGCGGTCGAGAGGCACGTCTTCCTCGCGGCCGTCGTCGCGCACCACGCGCGCCGTCTTGGGCGCAAGTCCTAACAGTCCCCGGATCGCACTACTCGTCTGGGCTCGGGCGCGAAGCTCCAGCACCTGGCCCAGGAGGACCAGGGTGGTGATCACGGCCGATGCTTCGAAGTACACCGGAACCTCTCCCCCCGCGCCGCGAAACGATTGTGGGAAGCTGCCGGGAATGAGCACCGCGGCCAGGCTGTAAACATAGGCGGTGCCCGTGCCGATGGCGATCAGGGTAAACATGTTCAGGCGGCGATTGATGAGCGAGGCCCAGCCGCGCTCAAAGAACGGCCAGCCGCCCCAAAGGACTGCCGGCGAGGCCAGCGCGAGTTGCGCCAGGCTGAGCAGGCGCGCGGAAAAGGTGTGCTGGAGCGGTTGCCCCGGAATCATGTCCGATATCGCGAGGAGAAAGACGGGAAGCGTCAAGGCCAGGCAAACCCAGAATCGGCGGGTCATCAAAACCAATTCAGGATTTGCTTCCTCCGCCAGCGCCACCGTGCGGGGCTCCAGAGCCATGCCGCAAATGGGGCAAGATCCAGGCCCGTCGCGCACCACCTCGGGGTGCATGGGACAGGTGTAGATCGCGGTTGCCGCCGCACCGTAGGGCCGAACGGCGTTCGGCCCCGGGGGAACGGCGTTCGGCCCCGGGGGAACCGTGTTCGGCCCCGGGGGAACCGAGTTCGGCCCCGGGCGAGCGCCGCTCGCCCCTACGCCGGAGTTCAGATATTGAGTTGGATCGGCGCGGAACTTCTCCAGGCAGGAAGGGTTGCAGAAAAAGTATTCTTTCCCCGCGTGGACGTAACTGCCCACCGCATCCTCGCGGCTGATCTCCATGCCGCAGACGGGATCGAGCACGGTGGCGCTTGCCGGCGCCTGCGGCGTTGCGCTTTCGGGCGAACGGTCCGGGCTTTGAGATTCGTCACTCATCGAGATCCTCTGAGGTTTCCGCGCTTCTGCCCACGAGAATCAAGAATACGTCGCTCTCACCAAGGCGGCAAGGGCCCACGAGCCAACTTTCAAAAGCCCGAATCAGGACCGAGCCGCCGGAGGTATAATCGAGAATGCCTAGCTGAGGTTGTCGAGCACTTCGTTAACCATTGCCCACCTTGGGCGCACGATCGGAAGGCGTTGCGTTCAATGAGCATCATAAGGGCGGGCGTGTAGAAAGCCGGCGCCATGTGGCATTGGGTTGTGCAAAATAAAGATTGGCTATTTTCTGGGGCCGCGTTTGCGGTGCTCGGTGGGCTAGTTTGGCTTGCGAAAAAGCTCGTTAAATCGATGAGACCTGGCGCTCCCCCTGCCCCGCCATCTTCCTCGGTCAGCAACGTGCTGACTGGCCAGCCCATAAATATCAATGTTTCGCCCAACATCTCTCCCGTTATTTCCCCCACGGTGCTCCCGATTCAGCCCACGTCTGAGAGCCACGAAGAAACCATCAGGCCAGGAGTGCAGGTCAGGCCGGATATTAAGGCGCTGGATTTCAAGGCAATGTCCGCGCCCGATCGGGCTGGGAGCAAAAACTGCTTTGTAATTTCATTCAGAAACGATGGCCTAGGGGATGCTACAAACGTCCTGGCGCACATCGAGTACGCCGGGACTAGCGGGCAACGCATGCTGGTTGACTATGGGAGATGGATCGAGACTGAGTACCCAGTCCCTCGCCGTCTCGTGGAACAGGTCGACTGGGAGCGCATGGGGGGTATGCAACCCCGGCCTGGAAGCTGTGAAAAAATCGTCTGTCATTCTGAGCGAAGCGAAGAATCTGCTTTTATCTTCTTGAAAACAAACAACTGCAGATTCTTCGCTTCGCTCAGAATGACGGGAATTGGTGATTTTTTCACACGTTCCTGCCACCCATATCCGGCGCGGGCACACAAAGAACCTGATTTTCGCCCTCCGAGATGAGGGGAAGACCTTCGCGGTCACGGATATGGCGCCCGCCACGAACTACACCGAATTCCGCCTTGACCGAGTAGGCGAGATCACCGCAGGCGAATGGAAGGTAACAGTCAACCTCACCGCCGAAAGTTACAAATGTGATTATAGATTCATCCTAACAGCCGAGACTGACGGGGGCGTGCTTGCCGTTCTCTGTGAGGATACCGAGGCCCCAACAAATCCGCAGGATGAGAGAATGTTACCCAACGTCGGCGCTTTGCGCCCTGAGGTGACGACCATTGTCCTTGATGAAGAGTCGGACGAGTGGACAACGGGCGATGGCGAGGGTTTTCGTGCGCTCCTGCTGCCGTTCTCAAATGAGCCACAGCGCCAGAAGAAGACCCTTCCGGTCAACGCGCTGAAGGCGCGCCTGACCTATTACCAACCTGGTCGAGTCGAGGAATTCAAGCGCATCGACTCAGGATGCTGGCTTAACGAGGCATATAATTCCATTGATCTAGAGGTCGGCGGGATCGTATACCTGATCGCGTCGGTCCAATTCGAAGGGCACGCATGCACTCTCGCGAATCCCCGTCATTCAGCGAGTCGGTATTCCGAAGATCATACGTCGCTGGACCTTCTACCTGCTGGCGTCTACGAATTGAAGGTGAACCTGACCAGCGGGGATTACGGCGAGTTCGCGGAAACCTACTACTTCCGACTTGAAGTTGGAGATCAATTGAATGCCCAGCGGATTAATCCGCGTGCGCCTGGGGGATGTTGAAGCTAGGCGAATCACCTAGCGTTGCCCTTGGCCTGCTACCTCTTCTCTCGTTCGGGCTGCTATTAGGCGAACCTCGGGCAACAAGTTATGCGATAATTAAAACTAGGAGATGTGATGAAACTACTGATTACCATTTACCCGGACGAAGACGGCGTTTTCATTGCTGCATGCCCATCCATTCCCGGCTGCGTGAGTCAGGGCACAACGGAAGAGAAGGCCGAGGAAAACATCCGCGAGGCCATCAAAGAATGCCTCGTTGTTCGGTCCTAGCTTGGCCTGCCCCGTTATCTCCCGGCGTGCAATTTCCGGAACGCCGCAAGACACTTCTGTGCCGTCTCCATCTCCGGGTAGTCGCTGCCCTCCTGCTCGATCAGGTAGTACTCGATTCCACCGGTCGTTTCAGCGGCAGCAAAGAGCTTCTTCCACGGTGCAACCCCTTCGCCAGTCAGCACTTTGTATCCCCGCTGGGGAGACCAATCCTTGACATGCATGGAGCGGATGCGGCCGGGGTTTTGCTTGATCCAGGCGACAGGGTCGCCGCCCGCCTCAAGACACGTCCCCACATCCAATTGCAGCATGATATCTTTGTCCAGCGTCGCGGACAGCACTTCCATGGGTCTGCGCCCTTCGACGGGTCGCCACTCGGCATCATGGTTGTGATAGCCCGCGTGCAGGCCCTGGCGTTTCATGGTGTCGTCGGCCCTATTCAGGGTCTCCGCCACACGTTTGTAGTCATCCAAGCCTTTCAATTCGCCGGGACTCGCCAACACGATGTAGCGGCTCCCAAGCGTTTTATTGAGGTCCATCGCTTTGCTAAGGCCCTCCGGGGTAAACGAATTCAAACCGTTGTGAGTCGAGTAGCAATGGATGCCGAGTTCATCCAGTTCGGCGCGCACTTTGCCGGCATAATCGGTTGTCCATTCGTAGTAAGGCGCGTAGAATTCCACGCACTGGTAGCCCATGCGCGCGACGCCGCGAACGGTTCCCATCAGGTCTTTGTTCAGATCGTCGCGCACCGAGTAGAGTTCCAAGCCTACCGGAATAGATTTCGAAGCTGACGCGGCCGCCACCAGCGGCGCCGCCACCATAGCACCAAGAAAAGTACGACGTGAAATGATATTTGTGTTCATGATGGGCGAATCTTATCACATAATGTTGCACCAAGGAGAACGACTATGACAAACAACGATTCACGTTTTTTGGGCCGTCGCGAGATGGGCAAGGGCGCTTTGCTGGGCGGCGCGTCATTACTCCTCGGGGCGCAGGCGACAGCGCGGGCGCAGGTTCCGCCCACGACAAGGGAACACATGAGCGTGCGCGATTTTGGCGCCACCGGCGACGGCAAGACCGACGATACGAAGGCCATCCAGCGGGCCCTGGACGCGGCGGGAGAAGTGCGGGGAACGGTTTTTGTGCCTCCCGGCGTGTATCTTTGCGCGGACCTCAAGATGCGCCCCAACACCGCCTTGGTCGGCGTGCCCACCTGGGATTATCACAAGGCGGGCGGAACGGCCCTGAAGCTCTCGAGCGGCGACGCCAAGTGCCTGCTCAATATCGGGGAGGCTCAGGGCGCCACGATCGACGGCCTGGGGTTCGAGGGCGCGCGGCTGGGAAAGGGCGTGCACGGAATTTTCCTCGATAAGCCGGACTACGGAAAGCACGAAGACGCCTTTCGCATCGAGCGCTGCCAGGTGCTCCGCTTCACGGGCGACGGAGTGTGCCTTGCGCACGCCTGGTGCTTCTCCGTCCGGCAATCGATGCTGGGTTACAATGGCGGCGACGGTTTGAGCTTGCGCGGCTGGGACGGGTTCCTCAGCGACAACTGGTTTTCAGGCAACGGGCGCGCCGGTTTCGGGGCGCGCGACGAGAATGCCTCCGTGACCTTCACCTGCAATCGCGTGGAATGGAACGGCGAGGAGAATATGGTAATCAACAACTCGGACGGGTACCAGATTACCGGCAATTTCTTCGACCGCGCGGGCACTTGCGGCATCGCCCTGCGCAACAGCCGCCGAGGGTGCTTTTCGATCACCATCAGCGGAAATTACTTCAAGCGGAGCGGCAAGCTGGCCGAGGCGGACAGCCACGATTCCTCGCAGATCTGGATCGAGGGAGCGAAGGGCGTCACTTGCGTGGGCAACACCCTCTGCGCCGGACGCGACGACGGAGGCACGGGCGTCTGGAGCCCATCCTTTGGCATCGTGTGCAAGGGTCTCCAGAACTGCGTGATCGCCAATAACGTGCTGCACGAAGCCGCCCTGCGCGAACTCATCGTCGATCAAGGCGGGCACGGCGAAGGCTTGGCGCTCAAAGATAATCCCGGGAGCCTGCTCGTGCCGCCGCGCTGAAAACGACTCCCCTCCTCGGCGGAGGAGGGGGTAGGGGGTGGTGGGTCGTAGGGCCCGGCAAGGCTGCCAACCGCCCCTAACCCTTCCTCAGCAAGGAGGGGAATCCGCGCCGCCCGTGCAGAGGAGTTTCGCTGGAGCAACGGGCGGCTGTTAGCGAGCATCGAAGGAATCAAGATCCGGAGGTGACAACGTGAACAATCCCATTTGTCGTTTCGTATTGCTTACGTCTCTCGTGGCACTGACCGCGGTCTATTGCCCTTTGGCCGCGCAGCAGGCGGCGCAACCTGCGTCGCCGGAGGTCGCGGCAGGTTCCGCGAACGCCCAAGGCGTGGCACGCGCGAATGGGATTGCCTACTCAGCGGATCAGTTCAGTGTCACGACTCAAACGTTACCGGACGGTACCAAAATCACGGTGAAGCGCTCGTACAAGATATATCGGGATAGCGCGGGGCGCATACGCCACGAGACCTTGGCGACTAACTTGGAATCCGCGGAGCCCAATAACTTACCTTTGTCGATAAGCATCCAGGATCCGGTCGCCGGCGTCGCTTACAACCTCAATCCTCGCGATCACACGGCTCGAAAGACGGAGATACGCAGGCCTGCTTCCCCGCCTCCTCGTCAGACGACCGCCTCAGCTAATCCCACGCCGGCGCGACCTTTCGTGCCGCAACCCACGCGTGAAGATCTCGGCACGCAAGTGATCGAGGGTGTCGAAGCGAAGGGCGAACGGATCACTAGAACTATCCCTGAAGGCGCGGTGGGCAATGATCGGCCCATCCAGTCCACACAGGAAATCTGGCGTTCCGTAGCAATGCCGCGCATTGAGCTGATGAGGACGTCCAACGATCCGCGATACGGCGAGACGGTGATGCGCGTCACTAACCTCGTGTTCGAGGAGCCGCCCGCCGAACTCTTCCAGGTGCCCGCGGATTACACGGTCAAGGAGCTACAGTCGGTGGCGAAACCAGAGCCGGAATCGGAATAGCTCAGCAAGTGTGCGATAATTGGAGGCAGGAGCAGAGATGAAACTGGTGATCGTAATCTACCCCGACGAGGACGGAGTCTTCATTGCTGAATGTCCGTCCATTCCGGGCTGCGTAAGCCAGGGCAAAACGGAAGAGGAAGCAGAGCAAAACATTCGGCAGGCCATCAAGGAATGTCTTGAGGTGCGGGCCGAAAAAGGCCTCCCTTTGACGGTCACCACGCGTGAGGTGGAAGTCGCAAGCTGATGCCACCCGTTCCGTTGCTCAGGCCGCGGGAAGTCGTCCGGGCCTTCCAGAAGCTGGGCTGGGAAGAAGCTCGGCAGCGGGGCAGCCACATTATTCTGACCAAAAGTGGCCATGTCGCCACGCTCTCCATCCCCAACCATTCTCAAGTCGCGCGTGGAACGTTGCGTGCCCTGATCGCAAAAGCGGGATTAACTGTGGAAGAGTTTCTGGATGGAATTTCCCGGTAGGGCGTGCGTCAGATGGCACAACCGCACAGCCTGGAGCCAACTGCCTACTGCCTACTGCCCTCCGTCCTGCCAGAGAGTTCCCTCACGAACGCGACAATGCGGGGGTCTTGCCAATCCATGGGCCCGATCAGTTTTTCCGCCACTCGGCCGTCCTGGTCGATGATGTAGGTTTCCGGGAACTGGAAAGTGCCGTAGCGGTGGGCGATGGAGCGGTCGGGGTCGCGGAGGATGGGAAACGAGAGGTGTTGCTCTGCCGCAAAACTCTGCAAGGCAGTCCCATCCTGATCCACGCTGACGCCCAGCACGGTTACACCCTGCTGACGCATCGCTTCGGCGAACTTTTCGAGGCCGGGAGTCTCCTCGACGCAGGGGGGGCACCAAGTGGCCCAGAAGTTCAGCACCACCACCTGGCGCGGGTAATCGTGAAGTGAAACGGAGCCTTGCGAGAGACCGGAAAGCGTGAAGTCCGGCGCACGTTCTCCGATATCCACGGCGTGCGGCTGCCGCATGCGCCACGCCACAAGGATCGCGCCGCCCAGAATGATCGCCAATACAAGGATCTTAACCGCGTTCTTTTTGCTCATCGTCAGGCCCTTTATTATAATATCAATAATGAGTGAAAGCGATCCCGGCAAGGTTTCCGTAATCGTGCCCGCACGCAATGAGGAAGCCAACCTCGAGCGCGTGCTGCGTTCGCTCGCGGGCCAGCAGAGCATCCGGGAAATTCTGGTCGTCGATGACAACTCGAGGGACCGGACGGCTGAGATTGCCCGGGCTTTGAAAGAGGAGATTCCAACGCTTCGCATCCTGCGCGTCAATTCTCTGCCGGAAGGCTGGTTGGGGAAGAACTACGCGGCTGCGCTGGGGGCGCGCGAGGCGGCAGGCGATTGGCTGCTCTTCACCGATGCCGATACGGAGCACCTGCCGGGCAGCCTGGCGGCCACGCTGGAGATTGCCGAGCGGGAGGGCGCCGACCTGCTCTCTGTTTCGCCCGGGCAAATAACTCCGACCTGGTGGGAAAAGGCCGTCATTCCGCTTGTCTTTGTGAATCTGGCGCGCCTTTACAGGTTCGAAGATGTGTCCAACCCCGCGTCGCCGGCGGCGGCAGCGAACGGCCAATACCTTCTGGTCCGGCGCGCGGCGTATGAGCGCGCCGGCGGGCACGAGGCAATCCGCAACCGAGTCCTCGAGGACGTGGAGTTGGCGAAGCGGGTGAAGGCAGCGGGCGGAAAACTGATTTTCCTGCCCGGAGCGGAGTGGGTCCGGACGCGCATGTACCGCACCTTTGGTGAAATGTGGCGCGGCTGGACGAAGAATCTGTTTCTGCTTTACGGGCAAAGCCTGGTCAGGATCTTCAAAGCCCTGGCGGAACTTTGTGCCGCGGACCTGCTGCCGCAGGTTTTCTTCATCATACTTCTGATGTGTTTATTATCCGGTCGAAGAAGCGTTATCGTCGTGGTGGGGATACTGTCGAGTCTGGTCGTCATCCTGGCACGACACGCACGCTACATGCGGGCTGTCACTCTGCTGGGATTCGACTCGCGTGTGGCGGCGTGGAGGCTGGAGGGCGCGGCAGTCTTCTGTATGCTATTAATCAACTCGGTTATAGCTTATCGGATTTCACACCATGTAGAATGGAAGGGACGCCGTTATTCAACAGGGAGCAGCTTATGATCCACGTCACCCGCCGCGCGGAGTTCTCCGCGTCGCACGTTTATCACAATCCCAAGCTCTCGCCGGAAGAGAACCGGCGCATCTTTGGCAAATGCAATAATCCCCATGGCCACGGGCACAACTATGCGCTGGAAGTCACGGTTGCCGGTTCGATTAACCCCACCACCGGTATGGTGGTGGACTTAAAAGAGCTGAAGACGCTCCTGGAGCGTGAGGTGTTGCAGGTGATGGATCACAAATTCCTCAACCAGGAAGTGGCGGCGTTTGCAAACAAGATTCCGACCACGGAGAACATCGCCGTGGAGATCTGGAAGCGGCTGGCGCCGAAACTTAGTTTTGGCAAACTGCATCGTATAAGATTGTACGAAACACCTGATCTTTATGTGGATTATTACGGAGAGTAATCGTACAGGCACGCCATGGCGTGCCCCTGTGGAGAGAGGCGTGGAAAGTTCGGAGGCCTGTCATCCTGAGCGAAGCGTAGGATCTCTGCAGTTCCTTGTTCGTCGCTGAGCTCAAAACCAAATGCCGGGATCCTTCGCTTCGCTCAGGATGACAGCGTGGCGATGATGACAGCGTGGCGATCGTCACGCGCGTTGAGGAAAATGGTTTATCTAACCCGCCGCTACCGCTTTTGCGCTTCCCATCGGCTTCATAACGAGGCGTTGACCGATGAAGCCAATCTGCGGATTTACGGCAAATGCGACAGCCCGTTTGGCCATGGCCACAACTATGTGCTGGAAGTGACCGTGCAAGGGCCGATTGACCAGGAAACCGGCATGGTGTTCGACCTCGTGGCGCTGGACAGCATCGTCGAGAAGGAAGTGCTCGAGCGGTTTGACTATACGAACCTCAACCTGGATGTGGAAGACTTTTGCAGCCGGGTGCCCACCACGGAAAACGTGTGCGAGCGGATCTTTCATCTGCTCGACGACGAGTTGCAGGGTGGCGGACCGCTGCACGCTGCCCGCCTGGCGCGCGTGCGGCTGGAGGAGACGAGTTCGAACTTCTTTGAATACGAGGGGCCGCAAGCAGGGTAAGGGAGACGTAGCACAAGCACTCTTGCCTGTGCTCGAGGCGCGATGACCGAGGTTCGCGGCCAGGCAAGAGTGCCTGGCCCGCCTTAGGACCGGAGAGGGCAAGGATGATTGAAGACCCAACTGTAGCAGTGAACGACATTGATAAAGCGAGCGAAAGCGACCCGCTGGAGTCGGTGATTCACAGCATGCTGCGCGAGCTGGGAGAAGATCCGGGGCGCGATGGGCTGATTCGAACGCCCGGCCGCGTGGCCCGGTCGCTGCGTTATCTGACCAGCGGCTACCGCCAGGAGCTGGACAAGGTCCTCAACGGGGCACTCTTTCCCGTGGCCTACGACGAGATGGTGATTGTGAAGGACATCGAAGTGTTCAGCCTGTGCGAGCACCACCTGCTGCCGTTTTTTGGCCGCTGCCACGTAGCTTACATTCCGAACCAGAGGGTCATCGGCCTGAGCAAAATTCCGCGCGTCGTGGACGTATTTGCCAAGCGCCTGCAAATCCAGGAGCGCCTGACCATGCAAATTGCCGAAGCGCTCATGGAACGGATTAAACCGCAAGGCGTGGGTGTTATCATCGAGGCAAAGCATCTTTGCATGATTATGCGCGGGGTCGAGAAGCAGAACTCCGTCGCCGTCACCTCGCACATGACCGGAGTTTTCAAGGACAGCGAGTCGACACGGGCGGAATTCTTACGATTGGTGCGTGAGCGAGGCTAAGAGTCATAAATTGTAAATTATAAATTGTAAATTGCGGGGCGGCGGCTGCCTTCGATGGTGCGAGAAGGGGCGATGAAGGAATTGTGAAGAGTCAGCTACAGCGTGGAGAGTCCAAGGCTGGCCCAGTGACTTCGCCATAGCGACGTAGTTTATAATTCACTATTTATAATTTACAATTCATAATTCACTATTCACTATTCACACCTCGGTTATGTCTAAACTGGATGGTAAAGTCGTGTTAGTGACGGGCGGCAGCCGAGGGATCGGCCTGGCGATCGCGCGGCGTCTCGGAAGCGAGGGCGCCAGGCTGGCGCTGGTGGCGCGCCATGAAGCGGCTTTACGCGAGGCCGGTGAGGAAGTTCCGGGAGGCGCGACGGTGATCAAGGCGGATATCACGCAGCCCCGGCAAGTCGCGCGGCTGTTCCGGACGGTGGAGCGCCGCATGGGGCAGCTTGACATCCTGATCAACAACGCCGGTGTATTCACCTTCAAACCCTTTGCGTCCACCTCGCTCGACGAGTGGCGATGTAATATCGAGACGAACCTGACTGCCCTCTTTTTGTGCACTCATGCCGCGCTGCCTCTGCTCCGCCGCAGCCGCTCGGCTCACCTGGTGAACATCCTTTCAGTGTCCAGCCTACATGCCTACGCGAATTGCTCGGCCTATACGGCTTCCAAATTCGGCGCGCTCGGCCTGACGCGCGTGCTCCGCGAGGAGTTGCGGCCGTTGAAGATTCGCGTCACCGGAATCCTTCCGGGCTCGACGAATACTCGCCTCACTAACCAATTTGGATTCCCCGTCTGCCGCATCGACTTGATCCAGCCGTGGGACGTGGCGGAGGCGGTCTTCCACGCGCTGACGCAGCCGCCCCGGACCACGGTGGAAGAAGTTCTGCTGATGCCGTCGCAAGGGAGCGTTGGGGAGAGTGAGTGAGGAAGGCAGAAGGCAAAAGGCAGAAGGCAAAAGGCAAAAGGCAAAAGGCAAAAGGCAAAAGGCAAAAGGCAAAAGGCAAAACGCAAAAGGCAAAAGGCAAAAGGCAAAAGGCAAAAGGCAAAAGGCAAAAGGCAAATCTCTCCTTAATGGGCTCGTTTTGCTAGCCCCTAGACCCTAGTCCCCAGCCCCTAGCCCCCAGGCGGTTCGATTTTCCTTTGCCAAGCGCCGGAGTTTCATGTTATTGTGTAAGGGTCGAAAAGTAGAGATAAAAAGCGAGGAGAGAGGCGGATGCCGTTAACGAGCGAATCCAAAAGCAGCCTGATTGAGAACTACCGAGTTCACGGGAAGGACACGGGTTCGCCGGAAGTGCAAGTAGCCCTGCTGAGCGAGCGGATCAACTATCTGAATCAACATTTCAGCGTTCATCGCAAAGACCACGCCTCGCGTCGTGGCTTGCTCATGATGGTGGGCAAGAGAAGGCGCCTCTTGGAGTATCTTAAACGCCTGGATACAGAGCGTTATAAGCGAGTCATCGAGAGGCTGGGCATCCGCAAGTAGCCGGGATTGAGCAGACAGATCGGGATTTCCTTAGTACACAACTTTTCAACGCCAAGCGACCCCCCGCGCTGCGGGTGTAGGTCGCTTTTTCGTTTTCAGCGGAGGATATTGAGATGCAAAAAGTAGAAACAACTCTGGGTGCGAATACCCTGAGTATCGAGAGCGGCAAGGTGGCCAAGCAGGCCAACGGATCCGCCCTGGTCCGTTTCGGTGACACGGTGGTTTTAGCCACGGCGTGTTCCACGGACCCGCGCGAGGGAATCGATTTTTTCCCTCTAACGGTTGACTACCGAGAATATAACTATGCCGCGGGAAAGATTCCCGGCGGCTTCTTCAAGCGTGAAGGAAGACCCACGGAAAAGGAGATCCTTACCAGTCGTCTGATTGACCGGCCGGTCCGGCCGCTTTTCCCGGAGGGCTTCAACGACGAAACGCAAGTGATTGCCATGGTTTTGTCCGCGGATTCGGACAACAACCCGGACGTGATCGGAATGGTGGCCGGAGTGGCCGCCCTCTATCTTTCGGATATTCCGTTTTATGCGCCTGTGGGGGCGGTGCGGGTGGGTCTGGTGGAAGGCCGGTTGGTAACCAATCCCACCTATGCGGAAACCAAGGCCAGCTTGCTCAATCTAATTGTGGCGGGGACGGAAGACGCCATCGTGATGGTGGAAGCGGGAGCCAAGGAAGTCTCGGAAGAGTCCATCCTGGAAGCGCTCCAGTACGGTCACGGCGAGATTCGCAAGATCGTGGCCCTTCAAAAGGAGCTTTTCGAGAAGCTGGGGATCAAGAAGCGCGAGTTTGCTGCGCCCGCCCTCGACGAGGTGCTGTACCAGGAAGTGCGGAGCAAGGTTGAGGTTGAACTCCACGACGCCATGGACACGTCTAAATACGCCAAGCAGGAAAGCCAGCGTCGCATCGTGGAAATCCGTGAGAAACTGCTCGAAGCTTACCCCGAGGATGACGAAGAGAAGCGCCGGCTGGCCAAACAGTATTTCGGGCGCTTGGAAGAACACCTCTTTCGCGACGATGTGGTGGAGAAGCGCCAGCGGCCTGACCACCGCGCTTTCGACCAGGTGCGTGAGATCAGCAGCGAAGTCAGCATTCTGCCGCGCACTCATGGTTCCGCCCTGTTTACGCGAGGCGAGACGCAGGCGCTGGTGACCGCGACCTTAGGGACCGCCGAGGACATGCAAAGGCTCGACGTACTCGAGGGAGAAGCCTTCAAGCGTTTCATGCTTCACTACAACTTCCCGCCCTTCAGCGTGGGAGAAGTGGCGTTCCTGCGCGGCCCGGGCAGGCGGGAAATCGGGCACGGAGCGCTGGCGGAGCGTGCCCTGATTTCCATCGTTCCGGAGGAGATGGAATTCCCTTACACCATTCGCGTAGTGTCGGACATCCTCGAATCCAACGGCTCTTCGTCCATGGCCACCGTCTGCGGCGGCACACTTGCCCTGATGGACGCGGGCGTACCCATCAAGGCGCCCGTGGCGGGAATTGCCATGGGGCTGGTGAAAGAAGGCGAGAAATACGCCATCCTCACCGACATCGCCGGCAGTGAGGACCACTACGGCGATATGGACTTCAAGGTTGCGGGAAGCAAGGACGGCATTACCGCACTGCAGATGGACATCAAGACCACCGGCATCAGCACCTCGACCATGGCCGAAGCGCTGGCGCAGGCCAAGACGGCGCGTCTCCACGTGCTGGGAAAAATGCTGGAGACGCTCACCGAGTCTCGGAAGGAGATCTCGGCGTTTGCGCCCCGCATTTACACCCTGCACATCAACCGGCAGAAGATCGGCGAACTGATCGGGCCGGGAGGCAAGGTGATTCGCGGCATCATCGAGGAGACCGGCGTTAAGATCGATGTGGAGGACGACGGCAAAGTCAACGTCGCCGCCACCGACGAAGCGGCGGCACGCAAGGCCCTGAAGATGATCAAGGACCTGGTGGCCGAGGCGGAGATGGGCAAGACCTATCTTGGCAAGGTGGTCCGGCTGGCGGACTTTGGCGCCTTCGTGGAGATTTTCCCCGGCACGGACGGTTTGCTGCATATCAGCGAAGTGGCTGAGCACCGCATTCGGGACATTCGTGAAGAGCTCAAGGAAGGTGACCAGTTGCTGGTCAAGGTGATCGCCATCGAGGGTAATAAGATACGATTGAGCCGCAAGGCGGTGCTGCGCGACCAGAGGACCAAGGGTGGTGCAAAACCAGAACCGCACGCACACCCCGAGCATCAGGAAAAGAATTAAGGCAGTTCCCGGTAGTCAGTTCTCAATCGTCAGTTGTCGGTGGGCAGTTGCCAGTTGCCGGCGGGCGCCTTCGTGTCGGCCCCGCCTTCCCGCTCCTGACTCCTGAATCCTAACTCCTGACTCTTGAATCCTAACAGGTGAAAACATGGGTTACCTCGACAAGCTGGATCTCGACAAGAAGCTCGACTCGAAGGAAGAGTACGAAGAGTTGCTGGAAGAATACCAATTCAGACTCTTGAAGCTGCAACGAAAGATCATTGAGAAGCGAATCGCGGTTTGCATCGGATACGAGGGAGAAGATGCGGCGGGAAAGGGCGGCAACATTAAGCGTTTGACGGAGTCCCTTGACCCGCGGGGACTCGAAGTTCACTCGATCGCTGCGCCCACCGCCGAGGAACTGTCCCACCATTACCTCTGGCGCTTCTGGACGCGGCTCCCGGCGCGCGGCCGCATCAGCATTTTCGACCGCACGTGGTATGGGCGGGTGCTGGTGGAGCGGGTGGAGAAATTTGCCCGGAAAGAGGATTGGCAGCGTGCCTACAGGGAGATCAACGAGTTCGAGCGAACGCTGGTGGACGACGGCATGGTGCTGGTGAAGTTCTGGATTCACATCTCCAAGAAGGAACAGCTCGACCGCTTCAAAAAGCGCGAAGACGATCCCTGGAAGAAATGGAAATTGACCGAAGAGGATTGGCGTAACCGCAAAAAGTGGGACCTGTATATCGAAGCGCTGGAAGATATGTTCGCGAAAACGGATACGGATTACGCTCCGTGGACCATCATCGAGGGCAACTGGAAATGGTGGGCGCGAATCAAGGCGCTGAAGACCGTGGTCAACAGAATCGAAGCGCGGATGTGATGACGTAGCGCTGACCTTCAGGTCAGCAGCGTCCCGACCTGAAGGTCGGAATCGTGCCGACCCTTCGCTCCGCTCAGGGCAGGCTCTGAAGGTCGGCGCTACAAAGAGCGTGGATTGCGATGATTCTGGAAACGGCGCGCAGGGTTTTGGAAATCGAGGCGAAGACCGTGAGCGAACTGGTGGAACGCCTCGACGAGAATTTTGTGCGGGCCGTGGAGATTCTCTATGCCTGTCGTGGGAGGGTCGTGGTCGCTGGTCTGGGGAAGTCCGGCCTGATCGGCCAGAAAATTTCCGCCACCCTCTCGAGCACCGGCACGCCTTCGTTTTTCCTGCATCCTTCGGAAGCCTTGCACGGCGACCTGGGACGGCTGGTGCGCCACGACGTTTTGTTGGCGCTCTCCTACAGCGGCGAAACCGCGGAACTGCTTCAGTTGCTGGATACCGTTAAACGTCTGGCCATCCCACTCATCTCCCTCACGGGCAATCGGAACTCCACCCTCGCGCTGGCCAGTGACGCCGTGCTCGACGTGGGAATTCGGCAGGAGGCCTGCCCGCTCGGCCTTGCTCCCACGGCCTCGACCACGGCCATGCTGGCGATGGGCGATGCCCTGGCCATGGCCCTGCTCGAGAAGCGCGGCTTCGCCGAAGCGGACTACGCTGCGCTCCATCCGGGCGGGGATCTGGGCTTCAAGTTGCGCCGCGTCGAGAGCGTCATGCACACCGGGGATCAGATCCCGCGCGTCGGCCCGCTCACGCCCATGCCGGACGTGATCTATGAAATGAGCAAGAAGGGCCTGGGGCTCGCTACGGTGACCGGCGAGTCGAACCACCTGCTGGGAATCGTCTCCGACGGCGACCTGCGCCGATTGTTCGAGCGGGAAGGGAATCGCGCTCTGGATTTGAAGGCGGCCGACGCCATGACCCGAAATCCCGTGACCATCGGCAGGCAGGAGTTGGCCACCAAAGCCCTTAATCTCATGGAGGCCCGGAAAATCACCTCCCTGCTGGTTGTGGACAGTGAAGGCAAACTGCAGGGCGTCGTTCACATCCACGACCTCTGGACCACACAGATGTTTTAATAACGTAACGACGACCCTCGTTTTTGCCAGGCTCGCGATGGACGGCCACTACGGCTGCCCCCACTTGCTCATTCGGTGGTATCTTTAGGACAGCGAAGGAGGATGCAATGGGCGCCACGATACGAGCGCGTGTAAGGGGAGGGGTCTTGGAGCCCCTCGAACAAACCGACCTGCCGGAGGGGAAGGAAGTCTTAATCACCGTCCTCAAGATTGTGCAAGACCCCGACGATGAGGCTTTTCTCCGCTCCGCGGGAAGTTGGAAAGGCCTAATTGATGCCGAAAAACTCATCCGTGATATTTACGAGGACCGGTTGATCGATACACGGGAGGAGCCAAAGCTATGACGCCCGCCTACGTCGTCGACACCGACTGGGCCATTCACTGGCTTCACGGTAACGTACGAGTTCGAAAGCGCCTCGAGGAATTGCGGGGGCAGGGACTCGCGCTCTCCGTCGTCTCACTCGCCGAACTGTGGGAAGGAGTTCACTATTCTCGCGATCCACTGCAAAGCGAACATGGCTTGAACGATTTCTTAAGGCGGGTTTTCTTCCTCAGCATCGACGAAGAAACCTGCAACCTCTTCGGGAAAGAGAGGGGCCGGTTGCGGGCAGAGGGGAAACGCATTGGCGACTTCGATCTGATGATCGGCATCACTGCACGCCAGCACAAGCTTACCCTTCTCACCAATAACCGGCGCCATTTCGAAAACATCGAAGGTCTGCGTATCGAAAGTGTTTGAAGATCTCGAGAAGGTCCTCTTAGGTCATCGCTCGAAGTTGTTCAGCCTCCCTCGGGGTGTGATTTTTTTCAGACTCCAAATCATTAAGGACCAACATGCCTTTGACCACTAAACAACTCTACGCGCGGGCGCGCATAATCAAGCTCCTGCTCATGGACGTGGACGGCGTTCTGACCGACGGGCGCTTCTTTTTCGTTCCCGGCGCAGGCGGCAGGCTCGTCGAAACTAAAGGATTTCATTCGCGCGACGGACTGGGCTTTCGCATTTGGCACCGGGCGGGGCTCAAGACGGGCTTCATTACGGGTCGTCAATCACCTGTCATCGAGTACCGGGCCAAGGAGCTGGGGGTTCACTACCTGAAGCAGAATGCGCGGGAAAAGCTCGAACCTTACCAGGAAGTCCTCCGCGAGGCGCGCCTGAAGGATGAGGAAGTGTGCTACATGGGTGACGATATCGTGGACCTGCCATTGTTGACGCGAGTGGGGCTGGCCGTGGGAGTGGCTGATAGCCACAAGGTTTTGCCCCGCTACGTTCACTATCTCACCAAACAACCCGGCGGCTTCGGAGCCGTGCGCGAAACCATCGAGCTGATCCTCACCGCTCAGGGCAAGTGGCAAGCGGCCCTAGACCATTACCTGCGATGACTATTGAGGATTACAAGACGGTTCTCTACCGGCAAGAAGATGGCTCGTGGGTGGCCGAGATTCCCGCTATACCGGGTTGCTTTGCCCTGATGCCCAGCCGGGAAGAAGCCCTCGCCGAGCTTAGCTGCGTTTTTGAAATGATCTCTGAAGAGTACCGCGACAAGCTCGTTCCCCTTCCCGCCGACGCAAGTAACCAGGGGCACTGATCGGAAGCGGCAGGCATAAGAGAAGTAACCCCTCCCCCGTCACGCGACGGCTGGTGAAAGCGCCGTCGCGCGACACCCTGGGGAGAGGGCTTCTTCTTTTACGGGCCACTGACGACTGACAACTGACGACTGTATACTGACATCATGGATACAGGCAGGGAAGAAAACGAACGTGTGCTGGAATCCTTCCGCCGCTGGGGATACCTTCAGGCGGACCTCGACCCCGTCGGGTGCCTCGAGCCGGAGGCAGTTCCGGAACTCGACCTTGCAGGGGAAATTGCAGATTACGCGCGGCGCATTTATTGCGGCAAGATCGGTGCCGAGTTCATGCACATCCCGCTGGCCGAGAAGCGCCGCTGGGTTGCGGAACGGCTTGAGACCGGCGTACCGGCCCCGGACCGGCCGCACATCATGATGCGCCTGATTGAAGCGGGACTGTTCGAGCAGGTGCTCCAGTCGCGTTACCCCGGAACGAAGCGCTTCTCGCTCGAAGGCGTCATTGCTTTGCTTCCGCTTCTGGACGAGGCCTTGGACAGGGCAGGGCAGTTGGGCGCTGAGCAGATTGTCATGGGGATGAGCCATCGCGGGCGGCTGAACGTCATGGTCCTGGTGGCGGGAAAGTCGCCGATGGATATCTTCGCTCGCTTCGAAGATATCGATCCACGACGTGTGCTGGGCGGAGGCGACGTCAAATATCACTTAGGCGCCACCGGAGACTATCAAACCCAGCATGGCCAGACTCTTCATATCCACCTGGTGTCCAATCCCAGCCACCTCGAGGCCGTCGATCCTGTGGCCGTGGGCCGCGCTCGCGCCAAGCAAACGCGCCTGGGCGAGGAAGGTCCGCGGCGGGTTCTGCCCATTCTGCTGCACGGCGATGCCGCCCTGGCAGGGCAGGGAACCGCGGCGGAAACCCTGAATCTTGCAACCCTGCGCGGTTTCTCCGCGGGAGGCACGGTGCACGTAGTGGTCAATAACCTGATCGGGTTCACCGCCAACCCTGAGGACCTTTACGCTTCGCGGTTTGCCTCCGATGTGGCGAAGCGGCTGCCCATTCCGATCTTCCACGTCAACGCGGAGGACCCTGAGGCGGTGGTGCGCGTGGCGCGATTGGCGGTCGAGTACCGCTACGCCTTCTCGAGCGACGTGGTTGTGGACCTGATTGGCTACCGCCGCCACGGGCACAGCGAATTGGACGACCCTACGGTGACGCAGCCTGTGCGCTATCGCAAAATCGCTCAGATCCCGCCGCTTTGGGAGTCCTACGCTCGAAGGATTGGAGTGGACCCCGCCGGGACGATCCAGAAAATCCGCGCTCAATACGAAGCTGATCTGAAAAATGCCCGCACCATTCGCAGGATTCCGATGTTGCGCGAGCTGCCCGCTTATTGGGACGCTTATACCGGCGGCGCGTACGATGCCGCGTTCGAGGTTGATACGCGCGTCGCGGCGGACGAGCTTCGCCAAATCGGCGAATCGCTGGCGCGCCCGCCGGAAGGTTTTAACGTTCACCCCAAAATCAAGCGCCTCATCGAGCAGCGGCTGCAGATGGCACGCGGCGAGCGCCCCGTGGATTTCGGAATGGCGGAGGCTCTGGCCTTTGGTTCGCTTCTGCGCAAGGGGATTCCGGTTCGCCTGAGCGGGCAGGACAGCCGCCGAGGCACTTTCAATCAACGCCATGCGGTGCTTTTCGATACGGAAACCGCAGCGGAATATACACCCCTCTGCCACTTGCAAGCCGGGCAGGGCCGCTTCGAGGTTTACGATTCGATTCTTTCCGAAGCTGCCGTGTTGGGATTCGAGTATGGGTTCAGCCGCGACTACCCTGAAGCGCTCGTCCTTTGGGAGGCGCAATTCGGAGACTTTGCCAACGGCGGGCAGGTGATGATCGATCAGTTTATCGTCGCCGGTGAGGATAAGTGGGGACTGTTGTCCGGACTTGTTTTGCTCTTGCCACACGGCTCTGAAGGCCAGGGGCCGGAGCACTCGAGCGCCCGCCTCGAGCGCTTCCTGCAACTCGCCGCGCGGGACAACATCCAGGTCTGCCAGCCGTCCACCGCCGCTCAGTATTTCCACTTGTTGCGCCGCCAGGCCCTGCGCGTCTGGCGCAAACCCCTGGTGGTGCTTACTCCCAAGAGCCTGCTCCGGTACTCGGGCGCCGCGTCGGGTCTCGAAGCCCTGACTTCACGCTCGTTTTCGCCCGTCATCCCCGACCAGGAAACCGCTCGCGCGGAGCGCATCTTGGTGGCCACGGGCAAGATCGTGCACGAGCTGCGCGCCGAGCGCAAAAAGCTGAACGACCTGCGAACCGCCATTGTCTCCCTCGAGCAGCTTTATCCCTTTCCGGAAAACGCACTGACCGCGGCGATTAACCAGCACCCTGCGGCGCGGGAAATCGTGTGGGTGCAGGAGGAACCGGCCAATATGGGGGCGCTTTTCTATGTGCTGCCACGCTTCCGCCGAATCTTCAGAAACCGGCCGGTGCGATCCATAAAGCGCTCCGCTAGTCCCAGCCCTGCCACGGGCTCCGGCAAAGCCCACGAACTGGAACAAAAAGCCCTGCTTGGGTTGGCGTTTTCAACAGCAAGAGTGGCGGCGCGATGAGCAATCCATCGTGGAAGAACGGCCCTCTCCCTTGGGGAGAGGATACCCCGCTGCCGGCGTTTTCATCAGCCCGCCAGCCGACGGGAGAGGGTGAGGCGTTAGTTGCACAGTCATTCAACTCTCCTGTCCCAGTAACTCGGGGTGCAAATCGCGCCAGCCCCGTCAGGGGCGGAATATAGTAGCCCAGGGCGTGAGCCCTGGGTTGGTCGGCCCTCACCCCGCCTTCGGCACCCCTCTCCCGCTCGGGCGGGAGAGGGGACGGGGGTGAGGGAGTCTCGCTGACCCACGGCTTGCGCCGTGGGCTACCTTCTTGCGCCCGCTGCGCGGGCTGACTTATACACTGAACTTCTGACTCAGGACACTACCGCATAATCACCCCGCACGCCACCCGCGCCCCGGCGTTGCCCGCAGGATCGGTTTTCCCGTCGTCCGGCTTGGCATGGATAACCAGCGCGGTGCCGCCTTCATGAAAGAGCGAATTCGGCCCGTCTCCCAGAGCTGCCCCTGGAATCATTACGTCGACGTGAGCTTTGCCGTCCGGTCCGACGTTAAGGTTATGCAGGTCGCCCAGATGATGGCCTTGAGGATTGTCCCAGCCATGCTGCTTGCCTTGCGGGTTGAAGTGCGGGCCTGCGGAAGTGAAATCGGGCGCGTCGCATTTGCCCACGTTGTGAATGTGGAACCCGTGCTGTCCGGGAGTGAGGTCCGAAACTTTCAAATCCAGTTGAACTCCGCCGCGTCTCTCGGTAAACACGGCAGTGCCGACCGACGCGCCTTTGGCGTCAAGCAGGTCAGCCTTGGCTTTCAGAGCAGCCTGCACTGTGATCGAACATGCAAGGAGACAGAAGACTCCACAAAATAGCAGCAGTTTGTTCATACTTGAAGTTCCTCCTGTGAAGGTTGAATGCCCAAGTCTTTTGCAGTTCGTTCTGCTGCGAAAACAGCTTGCGAGGAGCAAAGTCTAAAGCTTTTCTGCTCCGTCAAGTTTGCTCAGTTCGCGATCAAACGTGCCTAGCGGCAAATGCCCGACCTTGCGGGCCAGTTCCAGCAGGAGACAATCCGCAAGACCTAATGCTGGCCGCTTACGGAAACACCGGAGCGCTGCCGCAACAGCGTCTGAGTCTTGTAGTGTCAGATCCTTGTGGTTGAGAAGACCTTCGACCGCCGAGGCAATTTCGCCGGGGCTGCGTCCGTACAAAGTGGCAAGAACCCACGCAGTTTCTGCGAGGGCTAAGATTGAAACCCAGGCGCCGGTTTCCACCCAGCGGTCGGCCAATTCTGCCTGCCCTGCATCGTCTCTTGTAATTAGCGGCACGAGGACGTTGGTGTCAACGGCCCGCATGACGCTCCCGTATGTAATCTCGGATTCCCTGTTTCAGTTCATCAAGGGTCCGACGTTCCGGAGTCCCCTCGGGGAAAAGCATCCGATGGATATCCTCCGAGCTGTACCGAGCCGACCGCCGCACGACGATCTTCTCGCCTTCATCGCTCCACTCCAGAACCGATCCGGGGCCGATGCCAAGCCTCCGCCGAACTTCGGCGGGTACCGATATCTGTCCTTGTGCCGTAACTTTGGATCGCGCCAATGTCATGACTCTATATTACCACGGTAATGCAAGTAGCAGGGCGGCCACAAGGGCCGGCCTTCCGTCACGGCGTAGCAACCACCGGCAGTTCAACGAAGCTTGCGTGGCCGGCCGCGTGGTAGATGCGCTGCGTCGCCTTGTGAAAATCCTCCGGCTTGGCCCAGAAAATATTGGGCACGAAGGTCTGGGGATTGCGATCGTAGAGCGGGAACCAACTGGACTGAATCTGCACCATAATCCGGTGGCCCGGCAGGAAGACATGGTTCGCCGTCGGCAGGGCGAAGCGGTACAGCAGCGGCTCACCGGACGCCAGGGCTTTGGGCGTTTCGAAGCTTTCACGATAGCGGCCGCGGAATATGTCGGCCGCGATCATCAGTTGGTAGCCGCCCAGGTTCGGCTCGCCTGCCACCTCGTCGGGATAGATATCGATCAGCTTCACCACCCAGTCCGAGTCCGTGCCGCTGGTCGAGGCCACCAGGTTCGCCACGGGCTGCCCGCTGATCTTCGTCGAGGTCGTCAAATAATCGGAAACGAACGCTAGAACGTCCGTGCGCCCGGAGGCTTCCCGCTGGTCCTCCACCAGCCAATGCGGCCACGGGTGTTCTTCATCGTAGCCCATGGGCCGAATCGGCCGCGGAAGGTAGGGCACGGGTTTGGCAGGGTCGGAGACATATTCGTCGAATGCCGAATCGCCTGCGCCGGGCGGCGCAAATCCCAGCTTCAGCCCGGCCTCGAGGTAGAGCGCCGTGGGGCGGATCGCGCAGCCGCCGGAGCAGCCCGCCGGCCAGCCCGGTAGCCGGCGCCACGCATTCGTCCCGGTTTCAAAGATCGTGACGGGCGGAGTATCGGCCGGGGGCGCGCCATCTTTGAGGAAATGGTCGAGAAACGGCCGAAGAATTTCGCGGCGGAAGTAGAGCCCGGTATCGCTCCCGAAGTGCAGCGGGCCGAGCGTGCTGCCATCGCCTTCCTCCCCGCCGTGATTCCAGGGGCCGATCACCAGGAAGACCTTGTCGTTGCCGGTGTCTTTCGGCTTGATCGCTTTGTAGACGGCCGCCGCGCCGTAGATGTCCTCCTGGTCCCAGAAACTGCCCACCAGCATCATCGGCACTGTCAGCGGCTGGCCTGCCAGAATGCGATCCATGGCCTGGTCGCGCCAGAAGGCGTCGTAGCTCGGATGCTCCAGAAGCTTGCGCCAGAAGCCCACCTGCTCGACCCCGTGCCGCCGCCCGAGTTCGCCCGCCGAGCCGGCCCGCAGGTAAAGGTCGTAGTCGTCAAAGGTGTCCGTCCACCACTTCTCCTCGCCGGATCGCGTTGCTTCCTGGTCGTAGATGTAAGTGATGTTCTGCTCGCGGAAGGCGCCGTTGTGAAACCAGTCGTCGCCCCGCCAACCGTCCACCATGGGGTTCATGGGGATCGAAACCTTGAGCGCCGGGTGAGGGTTCACCAGCGCCATCAGGGGCAGAAAACCGTCGTAGGAGATGCCCAGGATTCCGACATTACCGTTCGATTCCGGAACGTTCTTCACCAGCCAGTCGATGGTGTCGTAGGTATCCGTGGAGTGATCGACAGGAGTCGGGTTCAACGGACCGTGCAGCGGGCGGGTCATCACATAATCGCCCTCGGAGCCGTATTTGCCGCGGACGTCTTCGATGGCGCGGATGTAGCCGCCTTCCACGATGACTTCCGTGAGGTTGTCATAGCCCTCGAGGATCGGGCCGAGGTGAGAACTGTCCGCGTGGGTTACCATGCCTGTGGCATTGTACGGCGTGCGCGTCAGCAGGATCGGCGCGCGCCGGGCGCCCTTCGGAATAACGATTACCGTGTGCAGCTTCACGCCGTCGCGCATGGGGATCATCACGTCGCGCTTGCTGAAGTCGAAGCTGCTCGTCACCGGCACGAACTTGGCGGGCGTCTCACTGGGAAGGTCGGGGTACTTTCCCTGGGGCGCGGTGGATTGCGACGCGGCAAGAGCCGCGAACAAGAGGATTCCGAACGCCACGGCTGAAATACGATGCGATTTCATGTTCGTCCTTGGACAGTAGATGCCCGAAAGGCATCAAGATCAATGTTTGACGTCCCGCGAAGCGGGATACCGTGAGTAGCCGTGGGTGAAACCCACGGCAAGAAAAACCTACCGACCACCCGGCCCTGGAGGGGCCGACCATTCACAAGTCAACCCCGCCGGGGTTGGCCAGCGTTTAGGGGGTTTACGTACCGCAGGTTAAAACCTGCGGCTACTCACGGTCGGGCCCCTTTGGGGCCATTGTTCAAAGCGTTCTTAGCGCTTATGAAGTTTCTGACTTTGATAGCCGTTGCAGAAGGCTCGGCAGTTGGCTCGAAAACGCCGAGCGCGCCAAAACGAGATCGCAGCCTGCCTCTCGCGCGGCGGCAATAAGTTCGTTTTGAACGTGAGATACAAAACCCACGGCCGGGATGTTTTCGGTCCTGGCCTCAGCCTTGAGGGCGCGCAAGATCTCCAACGCCTTCCCGGAGCGATGGTTAAGATCAATAATCAGGGCGGTCGGAGCGGCCTCGACTGCCAGTTCCGGCAGGCCCTCAGGCTGCGCCGCCTTCACTTCGACTCCGAGGTGCTTGGCCGTCTCCTGGATTTTGGAGAGAAACAGAAGGTCGTCTACCATCGCCAGAATCATCGCTGACTCTCAGAATCGGGAGATCTGCTGATCGGGAGATCGGGTGAACTAAAACGCATCGTAACACAACGGGTAGCGCATTGTCTCAAAACCAGAGACTCTGCGCTACCAGTTGCGCGATGTTCCGATTCACCTCGTCACTGAAGTTGGGATGAGGAAGGAAGGGTTTGGGTTCGGGCACCGCCGCCTTCGTATCCATGCTTGTCTTCTCCGCCTGCCTTCTGCCTTCGCCAGCCGGCGCCGCTCAGAAACCTGCAAGCATCCACACGGTGCTGTGGAAAGCGGTAGCCTCGACGGCAATATAACGGCCATCCGGCGAAGGTAGCCCAAACACTGTGCCGACCCCTTCCTTGGACTGCCACAGTACCCGCGTATTCCCCTTCAAGTCCACATAGAACAAGGTTCTCCCTTCATTGGAAGCCGAGCCACAGTAAAGCCCCTTACTGTCGGGGGACCACTCAACAGCAGACACGTTCGGCCAACCCTTGAGAGTGATCTCGCGATCGGGTCCGCCCGGGATCGAAATCAGGCGAATGTGACTCCCCGCCTTGCCATTTATCGGTATGGCAAAAGTCGAACCATCAAATGACAGTCTCGAGTTGAAGTAATTCGCCCCTGGTTCCTTCTCGATGGTTCTGAGAACGTTGCCCCGGCCCTTGAGCGGGTCGAGTGCTGTGAGCGTCAAGTGTTTCTCGTCCGGGGTTGGCTCAACGACCACGCAGAGGCTGGCCGGAGCGCGAGCGCAGTTATAGTGACCAACACCCTGTGCCACGCGGATTTCCATGACAAATTGGGGCACCCCTCCGTTAACGGGGACGCGCATCACGCGGCGCTCGGTCGACGCCTGTCTCGGAATTTCATGGTAGAGGATCCAGGCGCCATCGGCGCTGAGGACGCTCTGGGTGACTCCCAGCGTTCCTTGCGTCGCCGCGACCACAGACTCGGCCGACTCCTGATTAATTTCCTGCTTGAACAGGTCGAATGTCCCGTTCCGATCAGACACAAAAAATACCGCTTTGCTGTCTGGCGTCCAGGCAGTAACAAAATCGGAAGCTTCATCATTGGTCAGCCGCCGAGGGGGATTCATGCGCGTTCCCTCTGCTGCGAATTCGCCAAGATAAACCTGCGACTGATACGACGATTTTGAGAACACCAGCCGCTTGCCATCGGCGGTAGCGTACAGACTCCCGAGGTTGGAGCCCGCCCATTGGGTAATGCGTTTCGGCTTTCCGGCGGGCGCTCCCGCCTGACCATCGATGCCGACCTGCCAGAGGTTGGAGGTCTTCAAATCCGTCGGTTCGCTTCTGGAGTAGACAATCCGTCCGTCGGGGAGCCACCAAAAATCTTCCAGCGAGGTATCCGCATCCGGTTCCGACACCACGACGGTGTGGTTCGCTCCCCTCAGGTCGCAGGTTTCGATCGAAGCCCCGTGGTCCGCACCATGAAAATTACGCATCCCCCTGATGAAGGCCAGACGCTGCCCGTCGGGCGACCAGTGTACCTCTTCAAAATACTCACCCGCGCCCAGCCCCAGGACCTTTTGCGGATTGTCGCCCTGGCTGGTTATCACCCAGATTTCGCGTATCTCACCCGCGGTTACGGAAGGGACGAACGCAATCCGCGTGCCGTCCGGCGATACATCAAAGTCCTCGGCCCCGTCGCGAAGCTTGCGCGCAGTTTGCCCCAGCACCGAGACGGTCCACATGCTCATGCCCACACCCGGTTCGTACGCGCCCGCGAGCAATTGCGTGCCGTCGGGAAACCACGATGATACGAACCAAAAGCCGCTTGGCGAAACTCCGGCAGGCTTCAGGAAGAGCCGCTCTTCCCCGCTCGAAAGCAGCTTGACGTGAATTCCGGCCGAGTCGGAGTAAGCCAGGTACTTACCGTCGGGAGAAATGGGCGCGTTTCCGACCGGGTTCTCGCTCGAGTTGAACGTCAGTCGTTTCTGGGATAACTCGGGTGGAGGTTGCGGAGGACGGCGCAGAAGGAGCCAGGCGATGCCCGCGAGCACGACCACAATTGCGGCGGCGCCAATGGCGCCTCCCTTGTGCCGCATGACGAGCCCGGCGAGGATGTCAGAATCTGATGCGGGCTCTTGCATCACTGTTGGCGCTTTGCCGCTCGTTTCGCCGACAGTCGGCGGCGACGCGGCCACCGCTCCGGAATGGCCCGAACTCGTGTCGCGCTTCAAACGCTTCAAGTCGGCGCGCAGATCGCCGGCGCTGTGATAGCGCAAGTCCCTGTCTTTCTCCAGCGCCTTGTCGATGATCCTGTCCAGTTCCGCCGGCAGTTCCGGATTCACCTGCGACGGCCGGGGCGGCTGGTCGCGCAGAATGGCCGTAAAGACGGTGGCTGAGGTTGCGCCGCCGAACGCCTGCCTGCCCGTCGCCATCTCGTAGAAGACAGCGCCCAAGCTGAACAGGTCCGTGCGAGTGTCCACCTCCTCGCCTCGCGCCTGCTCCGGGCTCATGTAGGCCACCGTCCCCACGGTCGCGCCCGGGCTGGTAAGATGCGCGGGCTCGAGGGTGGCGGTCGGCGTGTCCTGTAGGGCCGAACGGCGTTCGGCCTTCTCCAACGGGCGAGCGCCGCTCGCCCCTACCGTCAGCTTCGCCAACCCAAAATCCAGAATCTTCGGAACTCCCCGGCTGGAGATGAAAATATTCGCCGGCTTGATGTCGCGATGCACGATGCCCTTGGAGTGCGCGGCATCCAACCCGTCCGCAATCTGGATGGCGAGTTCGAGCAGTTCGTTGACAGCAAGAGCACCGGGACCGAATTTCGAATTTCGATTTTCGAATTTCGTGCTTCCCAGGCGCTCGCGCAGCGTCTGCCCCTCCAGCAACTCCATGGCGATAAACGGGTGGCCCCCGTGTTCGTCAATATCGTAGATGGTGCAGAGGTTGGGATGGTTAAGGGCGGAGGCGGCCTGGGCTTCGCGCTGGAAGCGCTCGAGCGCCTGATGATTCTTGGACATTTCCTCCGGCAGGAACTTGAGCGCCACAAAGCGGTGGAGCTTGGTGTCCTCAGCTTTGTAGACGACACCCATTCCTCCGCCCCCAAGCTTCTCCAGGATGCGGTAGTGGGAGACGGTTGTGCCGGTCATCTCGCTAAGCCTCGGCTGCGCTGACGGTGGATACCCTGATCTTACCACGAAATTCCCCAAATTCTCCGCGGGCCGCGCAGATTTCGTGGCACAGGTGTCCGAAGGTGTGAAAAAAAACCGCCTGTCATCCTGAGCGAAGCGAAGGATCTCCGCGGTTCCCTGTTGTGCAACGATTTCCGAACAACTGCAGAGATCCTTCGCTTCGCTCAGGATGACATCTTCAGAATTTCTTCACACTTTCTCCGCGCGTGCGCACGGCCAGGATGGCCGTGCCACGTTGGGATGCCGCTCCGCCGCGATGTGAAACGACATTTCGTCGTAGTTGCCTTTCCTGGCGCGGTCTGGCCGGGCAGGGCGAGGGAATTCGGGAAAGTCCGCTCCCTTTTTTTTGCATTTTCCGCTTGACAACTTCACGGACTTGTGATAGCCTACCCTGATGGTCACGTTTTGGACACATTGTCGCAGGCAAGTGCTGGGCCGCGCCGAGGCGCAGGGGAAAGCGGAAGGGTCCCGGCTATGGGGGAATGTAGGGAACTACAAGAAATGAAAAATCGTGGGAACGAACTCAACGAAGTAACTGAAAACAAAGGACATCACTTTATTGAGTGCTGCAAATTATGCGCGTTTTGCGCACGAATTAGCACAATTTAGGCGCTGAAATGAGCAAAAAGAGCGCAGTTTGCGCAAACGAACCGAAGGTTCAGACCCGCAAGGCGAGGCCGGGCAAGTGACAAGAAGTCGACTACAGAAGACCGCTGCTCACGAATCGACAGCCCTCTCCCCTATCACAGGGCTTTATTACCGTGGTTATGTGCTGTCGTTGCCGGCCGCCGAACGGCGGCAGCTTTGCTGCCGCACTCCAGAATTGAGGGAACAAAGCGAGAATGTCTATGAAAATAAAGAGTCGAGAAGTCGAGGAGTCGAACAGTCGAGGAGTTTTGAAGCCGAACCAGGAAGTCAAACGGCGGAATGCCGACGGTTTGTCACTCTTCAACCCTCGACTCTCGACTTCTCGACTCGAATTCTTACGAACGATCCGGAAATGTCTATGAAAACAAAGGAAGGCCATGGAAAACTCAGGTGCGGGACGATTGCCCTACGTCAGGGTTGCTTGATCTCCCGATCACCAGATCGCCAGATCAGCCGATCACGGGATCACCGGATCTCCGATCGCGCTGGGCACAATGGCCCACTTGCCCGAATCGCAAGTGTTTCAAATGCCACATTGTCGAGTTCTGCGCCGGGCCCGCCGACAGTTTGTGCAGCGGCTGCGCGGATTGTTAAACCTCGGAGGTTGCGAAATGTCGCTTAAAGCGCGTGCAGGGTGTTGCGGAAGCGTCCTGCGGCTACGAACTGGCGAGGTCGACTCGCCCCTGGCATCTGACTGCGGTGACAGGCTGGCAAGGGAATTGCAGATTCTTTTTTGGATTTTGGGAACCGTAAGTCTGACATTATGTCGCTCTCAAGCCCACGCTTCGCAAATCCCCCAGGTTCAATCTCACACCGTTTGAAGGAGGATGCCCTTGAGCACCCAGAACACGACTATCGTAGGAACTCCGGCGCCTGAGAACCGGCCCCGAGTGAAACCCAATCCCAAAGCGCCCCGCCAAGACTTGCCGTTGCTTTCGCCGGAAGAGCGGCTGCGGGGTCCGGAAGAGGTCGCTCTGGGTTTTTCCCTCGCGCAGGTTCAAGTTGAGGCGCTTCGCTGCCTGCAGTGTAAGAATCCGACCTGCGTCGATGCTTGCCCATTGCATATCAACGTCAAAGGCTTCATTGGCCTGATGTCAGTAGGCGACTTTGCGGGGGCCTTCGACAAGATCAGCGAGGAGAGTCCTTTTCCGGGAATTTGCGGCCGGGTGTGCCAACACGAACTCTTCTGCGAACGCGCCTGCCTGTTGGGAAAGAAACTGGAACCGGTGGCCATCGGCTCGCTGGAGCGTTTCGCGGCCGATTACCATCGTCGAACAGCCGCCGCACCACCTCCAGCGCCGGCGCACAGTGGGCCGCGGGTGGCCCTGGTGGGAAGCGGTCCTGCTTCCCTGATCGCGGCCTATGATCTGATCCGGCACGGTTACCGGGTGACGATTTTCGAGGCCTTGCACGGCCTGGGTGGCGTGCTGGCTTACGGCATTCCCAACTTCCGCCTGCCGCGTGAGATTATTCACGACGAGGTGAATCGCCTGCGTAGCATGGGCGTGGAGTTTCGCACCGACTTCATCGTGGGCAAGACGGAAGCAGTGGACGAATTGTTCGCGGAAGGATTTCAAGCCATATTTCTCGGTACAGGCGCCGGCCTTCCGCATCTGATGAACATTCCCGGCGAGAACCTCATTGGTGTCTACACCGCCAACGAATACCTGACTCGACTGAATCTGATGGAGGCTTTCCGCTTTCCGGAGTCCGACACTCCGATTCGCATTGGCAAGCGGGTGGTGGTGGTGGGCGGCGGCAACTCCGCCATGGATGCGGCCCGCTGGTCGCGGCGGAGGGGCAGCGACACCACCATCATGTTCCGGCGTGGCAGGGCGGAGTTGCGCGCCCGGCTGGAGGAGATCGAGCACGCCGAGGAAGAAGGAGTGCACTTCGATTTCCTGGCCGCCCCGGTTCGCCTCTTCGGGGACGAGAAGGGTATCCTGCGCGAAATCGAGTGCATCCGCATGCAGTTGGGAGAGGTTGATGAATCCGGCCGTCCCTCGCCGGTGCCCATGCCGGGTTCGGAATTTCGCATGGAGGTGGATACGGTGGTGATGGCGATCGGTCAAAGCCCCAACCCGACCGTACAGCGCGCCACTCCCCAGCTTGTGACCAAGCGCGGCAAGGTTGTGATTGACGACAGCGGAATGACCAGTATGCCCAACGTTTTTGCGGGTGGCGACGTGGTGCGAGGCGGATCGACGGTCATCCTCGCCATGCGCGACGGCCGCGCGGCCGCCGCGGCCATTCACAACGCCCTTAATTATCAGCCACCCGTGGCACAGCCACTCTTGGTTGAGCCGTCCGACAGCGCTCCTGTAGCACAGCCACTCTTGGCTGTGCCGTCCGACACCGCACCGGTAGCACAGCCACTCTTGGCTGTGCCGTCCGACACCGCACAGGCAGGAGTGCCTGCGCCACCGGCCGGTAACCGGATTTTGGCGAAGCGGCTGCTGACCCCGGAGATCGCCTGGTTGCAGGTGGAAGCGCCGGAAATTGCCCGGCGGTGGAAGCCCGGCCAGTTCATCATCACCCGGCCGACCCAAACCAGCGAGCGCATTCCGCTGACGATCGTGGACGGGGATGCGGCCCAGGGGAGCATCACCCTGGTCGTGCAGGCGCTAGGCAAGACAAGTAGGACCACAGTGCGGCTCGAAGCCGGCGATCGCCTGGCGGACCTTCTGGGCCCCCTGGGTGAGCCGGCCAGCATCGAGAACGTCGGCAACGTCCTGTGCCTGGCGGGAGGAGTGGGGGTTGCCGAGTTGCTGCCGGTGGCGCGGGCCTTCCGAAAGGCGGGCAACCACGTCACGGCCCTATGCGGGGCACGCTCGTCGTCTCTCATCATCCTGGACGAGGAATTGCGCGCGGCGGCCGACGAGGTCTATTGGGCGACCGATGACGGCACCGCGGGCGTGCACGGCACAGTCGTGGATCTGATGCGCGTCTGGCGGCAGAGTCACGATGGTCAGATCGGCGCGGCGCATGTCATCGGGCCAATCCCTATGATGCGCGCGGCGGCCGAGGTCACTCGGGAGTGGAGCGTGCATACCTACGCCAGCCTTAATCCCATTATGGTGGACGGCACCGGGATGTGCGGAGGATGCAGGGTCACGGTAGGCGGGAAAGTCCGGTTTGCGTGCGTGGACGGGCCGGAGTTCGACGCCCACCAAGTGGACTTCGATGAGTTGACTCGCCGCACTCGAGCCTACCTCGCGGAGGAACGTGTGGCCCGCGAGCGGCACGAGTGCTCGGTGGGTCTGGGACAATGATCCCGGGATACGAGCCCGGAAGTGGAAAACCCCAAGAGCAACCATTCCGGAGCGTCCGGTATCTTAATCTTAGAGGGCAGGAGGCTCGGAGGAGAGCCTTCAGACCCTTAGGTCTTTGAGTTCGGCGCGAGTATGAACAAATCAACACATCGCGAAACGAACCACGAAAACTACTATGGCAGAAGAACCAACAGTTAATCCGAGCCAAGAGAAACGAGTAAGGCTGATCCGCCCTTCGATCGTTCTGCTCTGCGGACCGGCTGCCTGCGGGAAGTCTACTTTTGCGCAGCGCCACTTTCGCCCCACGCACATCATCTCGTCTGACTGGGCGAGAGGCCGGGTGTGCGACGACGAGCGGGACCAGCGATTCAACACCCAGGCGTTCGCGCTTGTCCGCTGCCTGACGGAATTGCGCTTGGGGTTGAACCGGCTCTGCGTGGTGGATTCCACGGCGCTCGCGCCGCCCCACCGCCGGGAGTTCGTGGAACTGGCCAAGAGGTTTCAGGTTCCGTCGGTGATCTTCCTTTTTGACGTCCCGCTGGAAACCTGTGTCGAGCGCGATCGGCAGCGGGAAAGGTCGGTCGGCGCTGCCGTAATCGAGCGTCACTACCTGGCTTTTGGACAGACCAAGACGGACGTTCGGCAGGAAGGCTTTGACCAGATCATTGAGCTTAGTGACAGCGATCTGGACAAAGTTCAGATTGAGATTGTCTTCCGTCCCATTTCGCAGGCTGCTCCAGCGCCGGGGCGACGCCCTCAAACGGAAGGCCGATCAGGTCCTCGGCCTTCGCCGCCCAGGGCTCCGCAGCCGCCGCGCGAAGTTGCGCCTGCTTCGATCCCGCAAGCCCAACCGGCGGCAGGCACTCCCGCTAAGCCGGAGTCCAAGCCGCCTTCTGCGGCTGCACCCGAGCGCACCCAACCCGCTCCTGTGGAGATTCCCGGGGGCGTGGCCCCGACTCGTTCCTCGACCACGAGCGCCGCAGACAAGACGACCCCAGGTCCAAAGACCGCCTCTCAATCCTGAGCAGTCGGTCATGCCCGTCTGCCGACGGGCACCCAGAAACCATGAAAACCCTGTCATTCTGAGCGAAGCGAAGAATCTCGCTCTGATCTTTTCGTTTTCGCTTCATCACGGACCAGAGCGAGATTCTTCGCTTCGCTCAGAATGACAGCGCATTTTCAAAGCAGATTTGGTTAAAGCGCTGAAGTGCCGGTCAGCGATCTGGCCTGCCTTCCAGCCGGTCGTAGTCGGTTTGCGCGCAGGTTGAACCCAGGGATTCATTGTAGAGCGAAGGCAATCGGAGGATTTGGCGGACCTCCTCGTCAAAGCGGTGGAGTGTCTGGAGGTCGGTTTTGCGAATGGGGAAGCGCGTGTCGTCGTGGCGCCAGAACTTCTGGTACCCCTTGTCCTCGAGCTCACAGTCGAGGCCGCGGATTTGGAAATAAGGCGGGCCTAGAGCAAGCCACTGGCGATCAGCCTGCGGTTCAAGGTAGCGCACACATCCGTACTTCCTCACCCCGATTGAACCGGCGACGGACCCGCCGTCGACGATCTCAAAACCTGCCGCGTTAAACTGTTCGCGCAGATCGCTCATTGCAGTTTCCTCATGTTCAGCCTAGAATCTGAATCTAATCCATAGAGGGCTGGAAGCGCAAGGTAATGTAGGGGGACGGCTTGCCGTCCCCGGGTAGGGCAAGCCCTACCCCTACACCACCGGGGTACACGCATGGTCTTACGGATCACACAAGGACAGACGGACGCAATACGCCGGCATGGCGCGCGGGACTATCCCAGCGAGTGCTGTGGGGCGCTTCTCGGCAAGGTCGACGGTGAAGCGAAGCAGGTGATGGAGGTCGCAGCACTCAAGAATCTGCGGCACAATCCCGGCTACGCTCAGGAGCTCCTGCCCGTAGATGACCTGGCACGCGAAACGGAGCGCAACCGCTTCCTGATTGACCCGCTCGAGCAATTGCGGATGGAGAAAGATGCACGGTCCCGCGGCTTGGATGTGCTGGGATACTACCACTCACATCCGGATCACCCCGCCCGGCCTTCAGTTTATGACCGCGAGCACGCCTGGCCGTGGTATTCTTACATTATCGTTTCAGTGGAGCGGGGCGTCGCGACAGACGTAACTTGTTGGGTGCTGGCCGAGGACGGGGGAGTATTTAATCCCGAGTCAGTCGAGGTTGTTGACTAAGTCAGGGCATAAGCCAAACGATGAAACGCGTAGGGGTAGGGCTTGCCCTACCCTCGTCGGCCTAGTAATCAAGCGGGGACGGCAAGCCGTCCCCCTACAAGAATCGCCGGGTCCGCTGAAGCATCACATACACTTAGGGCTAGCTGTAACGCCGGCAATCAGCGTGAGGAGAGAGAATGGCAGTCAAGATAATGATCCCGACTCCCCTTCGACAATATGTGGGGAAGAAGGATCAGGTTGAAGTGGAGGCGAAGACGGTTGAGGAGGCGCTCTCGAGACTCGCCAGCGAGTATACGGAGCTCAGACGGCATCTTTACAACCAGGAGGGCAAGCTGCGGAGCTTCGTCAACGTCTACCTGGGCGATGAAGACATTCGTTATCTGCAGAAGGAACAAACGCCTCTAAATGAAAACGACGTGCTCAGCATTGTTCCCTCCATAGCGGGCGGGACGCCCGCACCACAGTAAGAGCACGTGAGGGCAAAGAGGAAATGGCAACAGCGACTCTGACTTCTGTCTCCGATTTGAGCAAAGACGAGATTCTTCGCTATAGCCGCCACCTTATCATGCCGGAAGTGGGCATGGACGGGCAGCTTAAGCTGAAGAAGGCGAAGGTGCTCTGCATCGGGGCAGGAGGGCTGGGCTCGCCATTGCTGCTTTACCTCGGCGCGGCAGGCGTTGGACGGCTGGGCATCGTAGACTTCGACGTGGTTGACTTCACCAACCTGCAGCGCCAGGTGATTCACGGCACCGCAGATGTAGGGAGGTCGAAGCTGGAGTCGGCGCAGGCGACCATCCGTGGAATCAATCCTAACGTAGAAGTCGTGGGCTACGATGCGCGCTTGACATCCGAGAACGCCCTCGAGCTTTTCCGGGATTTTGACATCATTGTCGATGGCACGGATAACTTCCCCACACGCTACCTGGTGAACGATGCATGCGTGTTGCTCGGCAAACCGAATGTCTATGGGAGTATCTTCCGCTTCGAAGGCCAGGCGTCCGTCTTCTACGCCCGCCAGGGACCTTGCTACCGGTGCCTGTATCCCGAACCGCCCCCGCCGGGCCTTGTCCCCAGTTGCGCGGAGGGAGGGGTGCTGGGTGTGCTGCCTGGAATCGTCGGTTGCCTCCAGGCCATGGAAACGATTAAACTGATTATTGGACAGGGTCAAACGCTAATCGGGCGCTTGCTGGTATTTGACGCGCTGGGCATGAAATTCCGGGAGCTTAAGCTACGGAAGAACCCCGACTGCCCGGTTTGCGGAGCTCATCCGACGATTACCGGTTTGATTGACTACGAGCAGTTCTGCGGAATTCGCGGGGAGGAGCACACATCGGATATGTCTGGAATTCCGGAAATCGGGCCGCGTGAAGTCAAAAAGATGATCGACGAAAAGCAGCCCTTCGTCCTGATCGACGTGCGTGAACCGCACGAGTTCCAGATTTGCCGCATTCCGGGTTCCACACTGATCCCGCTCGGAGAGATTCCGAAAAGGATGCACGAACTGGATTCGGCGAGTGAAATCGTTGTCCACTGCCGCTCCGGTCAGCGTAGCGCCCGGGCCGTGGAGTTCTTGATGAAGGCCGGATTCCAGAAGATTTACAACCTGAAGGGAGGCATTCTCGCCTGGTCTGACCAAGTTGACCCGAGCGTGCCGAAATACTGATGGTCGATTCCAAAGAGTTGCCCATGCCCGATACGCCGCTCAGTTCGCGCGGCCGCAGTGCCTCCTTGAGCCTCCGCTGTATCTGTACCTAGCCTGGGCTCCTTATGGTTTCGACCGTAAGGCGCGCCAGGGGCAAATCCAAGATCATCCCAGCGCCATTCTGAGTTCACACGTTGTCGTTGTGACTAATTCGAATCTCAGTACACCAAATTCACTATGGAGAGGATATCGAATGTCGAACATTTTCCAGGATAATTCGTACAGCATCGGGAGAACCCCGCTCATCAAGCTCAACCGCATCGTCGATGGCAGCAAAGCCACTGTCTTGGCCAAGATCGAGGGGCGTGGCCCCGGTTATTCGGTGAAGGACCGGATCGGCGCGGCGATGATATGGGATGCGGAGAAGCGCGGCGTCCTGACGCCCGAGAAGGAGATCATTGAACCTACCAGCGGCAATACGGGCATCGCACTGGCCCTCGTGGCTGCCGCGCGCGGCTACAAGTTAACCCTGGTCATGCCCGAGACCATGTCATTGGAGCGCCGGCGGGTGGTTGCGGCCCTGGGCGCCAACCTGATCCTCACGCCCGGCCCGGGCGGAATGCCAGGCGCAATCAAAAAGGCCCAGGAAATTTACGAATCCGACACCAACCACTATTTCCTGCCCCAGCAGTTTGACAATCCTGCCAACCCGGATATCCATGAAAAGACCACCGGCCCCGAGATTTGGGATGACACTGATGGCGCCATCGACGTGCTGGTATCGGGCGTGGGCACCGGCGGTACGATCACTGGGGTCTCACGCTATATCAAGAAGACCAAAGGTAAACAGATCTTGTCGGTGGCGGTCGAGCCGACGGCCAGCCCTGTGCTGACCCAAACGACTACGGGTCAGCCCCTAAAGCCCGGCCCGCACAAGATCCAGGGCATTGGAGCGGGCTTTGTACCCAAGGTCCTCGACTTATCGCTGGTCGATCGCATCGAGCAGGTGTCGAATGAAGAAGCGGTCGAGTACGGACGCCGCTTGGCCAAGGAAGAGGGTATCCTGAGTGGTATCTCCTGCGGCGCGGCTGCCGCTGTGGCCGTTCGATTGGCCAAGCAGCCCGAGTTTGCCGGGAAGACGATCGTAGCTGTCTTGCCGGACTCGGGCGAGCGGTATTTGTCCACGGTGCTCTTCGAGGGCATTGGGTAGCGCAGCAAAGTTGAGGAGTCAAGGAGTCGAGAAGTCGAGGAGCCGAAGACTCGACGCTGGCTTTCGACTTCTAGACTACCCAACTCCTCAACTTCTCAACTCCTCGACTCAGAAAGGCACGCACATGAATCAAAAACGTCTGGACGACCTTGCAAGCGAATTCAAGACAGCGCTGGATGCGCAGCTTGCCGGCGATTATGGTTGCGAGTCCCGGTTGCCCAGCCGAGAGGCTGCGGCGCAGATCTGCCGGCACTACCTTGGCCTGCTTTTCCCTGTTTTTTATCAGGGGAAAGGCGCGGAGCTGGAGAGCGTTCCGGCCGAATCCCGGCAGTATCTGGCTGAGATTGAGACGCTGCTGCGCGAGCAATTGTGCTCTGCCATGCGATTCGATCGGCGCTGCCAAGGGGAGGATTCGCCCGTCGACATCGAGGATCGCGCCCAGGAATTGACCGAACAGTTGTTCGGCCAATTCCCGGATCTGGCCGGCTTACTGGCGTCGGATATCGGGGCGGCTTTCCGGAATGATCCCGCGGCTGCCAGCCCCGAAGAGATTCTGCTCAGCTACCCGTGCATGGAGGCCATTACCGTGCAGCGCTTGGCGCACCGCCTCTACCTGATGGGAGTGCCGTTCCTTCCCCGCATGATGACCGAAGTTGCGCACCGCCACACGGGGATCGATATCAATCCTGGCGCTTCGATTGGCGAATCGTTTTTCATCGACCATGGCACGGGCGTGGTGATCGGCGAGACCGCCACCATCGGCAAGCAGGTGACTCTTTACCACGGCGTTACGCTGGGAGCGTTTAATCCGCTTCGGAAGGATGAAGAAGGCCAATTATATCGCGGGCACGAGAACAAGCGGCATCCGGACCTCGAAGACCACGTGACCGTTTATCCCAACGCCACGATCTTGGGGGGACAAACCCGCATCGGCCATCACAGCGTCATTGGCGGCAACGTCTGGCTTACACATTCCGTAGTGCCCTATAGCAAGGTGACGCTTAAAGACCCGGAACTGGTCATCTACAACGGGCAGCCGGCAGCATATGTTGGAGATTTCTCGATCTGAAGATCGTACCGGGTCAAGATGCGGGTCCACTGCCGATAATCACGCCAACTTCCGCGCCCCGGTTCGCCCTCAGCAACTTGGCGGCAGAGCCTCGGTTCGTGCAGAGTTCGATGTAGCCCGAACTCCCCACGATAGCAAATAGTTCGGAGGCCCGGCCCATTGAGTAGGCCAAATTAAGCCGTGTAATCTCCCGATTATTGACGATTATCCTGAAAGGCGGTGGATTCTCCGCAAACAGTTCCGGTACGTCCTCCGGGCTAATGTTGGTTACCAGATTCCCAAACACATCGACCTTCAGAGCCATGCCCTTGATCAGGTTCTCACCCACGCGTTTCGGCTTGGGGGACTTGAACTGCGCATAGTCCGTGATCAAGTCGCCGAATTTCTCTTCCTGCACTCCCTTGCTCAACCAGCCGGCTACCGGGGCAAACACATCGCGACCTTGAAACGTGTTGCTGACGGGGTTCAGAAAATAGTGATCCGCGGTAATGTGCCGGACTTTGACGTTTTCCTCCCGCCCGAAGAGCAGGGAGAGCACTCCGTTGTCGGGAGCGACGAACCTGTGATGGCCGGCGCTGGCCAAGATCGGCCGTCGGGTGGTTCCCACCCCAGGGTCGACAATCACTAAATGGATCGTATCGGGCGGGAAGAACCGGTAGCTCTGGACCAAGGCGTAAGCAGCCTCAAAAATATCGTAGGCGGCGACTTGGTGGCAGATGTCGACGATCTGGACGTCGGGGTTGATATTCAGGATGACGCCTTTCATCGTTCCTGCATAATGGTCGGTTGTGCCGAAGTCGGTGATTAGAGTGATGCAAGGTGTGCGAGGCAAGGGTTCCTCCTTCTCGGTCGTGTCTTAACTGCCGATCGGCGTGGCCACTTAAATCTCTGTCATCCTGAGCGCAGCGAAGGATCTCTGCAGTTGCTGCTGCTTCCGGTCTACCCGGAACTGCGGAGATCCTTCGCTGCGCTCAGGATGACAGCGAAGAGAACAATTCGTGCGTCGCCCAGCGTCGTTGCGCGACCACGTGAATTAGGCCCGTTCGGTGTCATTTCCCCTGCAGAATGGCACGGAATTGTTCGAGCGTCATGGGTTCGGCCAAAGCTGTGCCGAGATTCTCCCGGACGTGGTCGAGATTGCTCATGCCCACCAGGGCGCTGGTGATGCCGGGCGTGGATCGCACGAACTGGATGGCGCGCTGCGCGTCCGTCTGCATGCGCGGAAACCACTCTCGTAACTCCGGCGGCAGGCTCTCAGTCAGTTGGCCTTGCAGGAGAGAAGCGCTCGCGAACACCAAGAGTCCGTGCGACCTTGCGACCTGCAAGAGCGGGCCCGGTTTCTGGCCCGCTGGCTGAGTGTTGACCACGGCTGCTTCCGGCATGGCGAGGTTGAAAGGCAACTGGATGGCCCGGAAGCTGTGATCTTTGCCCCCGACTTCTTCCGCCACGCGCAGGACGTCGGTTAATGAAAGGGCCTCGGCGGAGGTCGGCGTCACTCGGTAGGCGTTCCAGGTCGCCGTGCCGTATCTCCGTATTTTTCCCTCCGATACCGCTTTTTCGAGAGCCGCAAAGGCCGCCCTTAATCTGCGAAAGAACTCCTCGCGGCCCACATGGCTCAGTTGCGTCTCCGGGTTATGAACGTAGTAAATATCGAGGGTCTCGAGGCCGAGGTTCCGGCGGCTGGCGTCAATCTGGTTTTCCAGGTATTTAGGGGACATAACGTGGCAGCCGGCGACAACCTCCTCCATGCGAACAATGCCGGGGTCCAAGAGTTTTTCCTGGAAATAGGTGGAAGGGTCGGCCGGTTCTTCCTCGTCGAAACTCAGGAAGCCGCCTTTGCTGGCCACCACAATTTCATCCCGCCGGACTTCACCCGAGGAAATCAGCACGGCCAGAGCCTGGGCGATGGCGCGCTCGCTGCGCTGGTGCCTATAATTGATTGCCGAATCGATGACGTTGACGCCCAACGAAACGGCGCGCCGGATGGCCTCCCGGTATCGTGCGTCCTGATCGTCGGAAGGCTCCCCCAAATAAGTTCCTATGCCGATGGACGAAATCCAGAGCCCTTGAGCCGCGCGAAAGTGTCCCGGCAGGCGCGCCGCAAAGCGATCGCGCAAGCGCGCCGTCCCCTCCGTCGTAGCGAAACCTGGAATCAGCATGCTTAGCCTTCTTTCACCACAGAGGCGCTGAGACGCAGAGAACATCAGAAGATTCTTCTCTCTGCGTCTCAGTGTCTCGGTGGTCGGTCAATCCGGTCTAGCCTTGACCAGAAAAATCGGGATCTCGCTTTCATGGCGGACCTTCGTGATGGTAGTTCCGTGGATCAGGTCCGCAATCAATTTGTGTCCATGGGCCGCCATGGCGATGAGATCGCAGCGCTCGCGGCGCGCAGTTTTCAATATCGCTTGCGCGGGCTCGCCCCGATCGTGCCGAGCCGTCACGCTGAGGCCTTCGGCCCGCAGTGTCTGCGCTACGCTTTCCAAATACTGGCGGTCCTCCTTGATCTCCTGCGAGTCGGAAAGATTTAAGTTCTCCTGCCATTGCGCCGCCCAGCCGGTGGAGACGTGGAGCAGCAGAACCTCCGCGTGAGTAAGCATCGCCAACTCCCGTATCTGCGGAAGCAAAACACTGTCGGCTTTGCTGTGATCGAGCGCCACGAGAATCTTCTTGAACATGAGGACCTCTGCCTAGCTGCCCAAGCCTTTGATGCTCAGGACCAGGAGATAAGCGTTCAACGCGGCAATGATCCCGGCCGTTAGCCAGGCGAGAATCTTCAGCCAAAGCGGGTTTACGAATTCACCCATCCATCCCCGGTTGCTGGTGAACTGAACCAGCGGCACCACGGCGAAGGAGAGTTGCAGACTCAGGATGACCTGGCTGAAGATCAAGAGCTTGGCCGTACCGCTTCTTCCGAAAAACGCCACCGCAATAATCGCAGGTATAATCGCCACGAGCCGCGTGATCAGCCGCCGCAGCCAGGGCGCCAGGCGGATATTCAAAAACCCTTCCATCACGATTTGGCCGGCCAGCGTCCCGGTCAAAGTGGAGTTTTGACCGGAACAGAGCAGGGCGATCGCAAAGAGCACGGCGGCCAATTGCGTGCCGAGCAGCGGCGTCAAAGTGTAATAAGCATCCTGGATCTCCGCCACTTGATTCAGCCCGTGCCGATAAAACGTGCCGGCCGCCATGACGAGGATTGCCGCGTTGATGAAGAAAGCAAAATTGAGCGCCACAACGTAATCAAGCAGGTTAAATCGCAACGCGGTCCGGATTCCCTCCCTGCTGCGCTCGATCGCCCGCGTCTGGACCAGCGAGGAATGCAGGTAGAGGTTGTGCGGCATCACGGTGGCGCCCAACATACCGATTCCGATATAAAGCATCTCCGGATTGGTCAGAAGCTGCGGGGTTGGAACAAATCCCTTCCCAATTTGAACCAGATCGGGTTTGACCAGAAGCAGCTCGACCAGGTAGCAGGCTCCAATCGTTCCGATGAGGGCCACCACCAGAGCTTCGAGGTACCGGAACCCTTTGTGCTGAAGGTAGAGGATGGCTAGGACATCGGTCGCCGTCAAGCAGACCCCGAGCAAAAGCGGAATATGGAAGAGCAAGTTGAGGGCGATGGCCGACCCGATCACCTCCGCCAGATCGCAGGCGGCGATGGCAATCTCACACAACACCCAAAGGAACAGGCTGGTCCTTCGCGAATAGTAACTCCGGCAAGCCTGCGCCAGATCGAGCTGGGTGACGATGCCGAGGCGCGCGGCAAGCGCCTGAACCAGAATCGCCATGAGATTGGACATGAACAGAACGAAGATGAGTTGGTAGGCAAAGCGCGACCCGCCCGCGATATCCGTCGCCCAGTTTCCAGGGTCCATGTACCCGACCGCCACGAGAAAGCCGGGCCCTGAAAACGCGAGCACCTTTTTCCAGAAGGACGCACCCGTGGGAATGCCTACCGATCTATGGACCTCAGGCAACGAGGGCATTGAGAGCGAGCGGTCATCGGAGGTGAGGCGCGGTTCGTCCATTGAAAAGTTGAGGAGTCGAGAAGTTAATAAGTTCGGACAACTCGAACAGTTGAGCGGTCGAAAACGCCGAGGGCTCTCCAGCTTCCCGACTCCCCTTTAAGTATAGTCGAGTTCCCCTAGCTTGCGTTTTCCTCGATGGCCCTTTTCAAGAGCGCCTTCATGTAAGCGATGCTGTAAGCCGTTCCAGTCCGTCCGCCGCCCAGCATCTCCGGCACGTGGTCCGGAATCATCACGCCGTTGAAATGCACCTCGCGCAGGGCACGCATAACTTTGTAAATATCAAAGTAACCGTCATCCACAAAAGTCTCCACGAAGTGCGGCAGGGGTGCATTCACGTTGCGAAAGTGGATTTTGAAGATTTTGCCTTGCTGGCCAAAATAACGAATAGTCTCCACAACGTCTTTCCCCATCAGCTTGCCGCCCTCCAGCCAGGTGCCGCAGCAAAGGCACATGCCGATGTTGGGGCTGTCCGCAATCTCGAACGCTCGCTTATAACCCTCGAAGTTCCCGAAAATACAGCGCGGGACCCCGCCCAGCACCGGCGCCGGCGGGTCATCGGGATGAATGCCAATTCTTACGCCTTCCTCCTCCGCGACTGGCGCCACGGCCTTGATGAAGTAGGTGTAGTTATCCCACATCTCCTGCTGCGAGTAGACACGGCCGTGGGTCAGCGGGCCTTTGAAGACCATCGTATCCCAATAACCGGCGTCGGCTTTCTCCAAATCGAAACCCCGCGCGGAGGCTCCACCACGAGTATTTTCGCGTTGAGTACTCCAGATGCCGTTCCCCATATGCGCATAGGTCGTGTAATTGATCCCCGCTTTGCCCAAGTTGTGCAGGTAGGTCTTGTATTCTTCAATCTTCTGGTCGCGCCCGGGAAGATTGAGCGTGACCTCCTCCATGTTGTGGACGTTGAGGTTTCCGATGTTCCACACTTTCAAGCCAGCCGCTTTCACTTTGGCGCGTAAACGCACGAAGTTCTCCGCGGTCGCCTCATTCGCATGCACCCAAATGGTGACGTATTCCACACCCAATTGCCTTACAAACTGGAGATCCTCGTCGGTGGGATCGGCGCTCAACTGTACGGCGATCTTTATTCCGGGCGGGATGTCGTGGAGTTTCGCATTGCCACGCTCGCCCTCGCCAAGCCAAGCCGCCCCTCCCAAGGCGCCCGCAAGAGCCAGCTTTGCGAACCTTCTCCGCTCAGGGTTAAAATCTGTTTCCTCTCGTTTTGGAACAAACGGGCTCATCTTCGCTGAGATCGACATTTGGCAACTCCTTCCTGGGTAGCGTGGACCTCCAGTGTTGGGGTCCGCGGCTTTTTCGGAGGGCCGGGGACAGACCCCGGACCTCAAAACCGGGGGTGCGCGCTACATAGCCTTTATTCCAGCTATGACCTACCGCCCATGAGTTTGAGTCGGCCCTCAACCCTCTCCAGAAATTCGGGGTCCTTGATCGTAGGTAAATTGGCGCGGACGTTCTCAACTGCCGCACGCTGTGCTGTGCCGGCAAGTTCGCGCGCGACGGCGAGGTCCGGGGCGGCCAGCGGAATCGTGATGCCGCGCAAGCTGGAGATCATCGCGGAAACTTCCACGCTCATTTCCGCCGTTTCGAGCGGCACGGAGGTCGCATGCTTGCTGGCCGCTTCGATGGCATGGGCGCGCGCGGATTTCTCGCTCTCGGTGGATTTGGGCAGCTTGAACGCTCCCATCACCTCTTCGTAGCTCCGCGCGTCGGCGTCAATGTTATCGAGCAGGCGTTGCCGAAGCGCGCAGAGATGGCGCTGCGATTCCGTTAGTTGTGGGTGATGCGCTTCGAGCCCCTGGCGCTTCAGCGATATCCCGCAAACCATTTCGCCGAGGGCGGCCGCCAGACCCCCGGCCAGCGCTGCGATACTTCCGCCCGCAGGCGTTGGCGTCGGCGCCGCCACGGCGTTGACGAAGGCCTCGACCATCGAGCGGAAGGTTCGGGTCCCCTCTGGAGCGGGCACGCCCTGCTCCCGGATGATCTGCTCGAGGCGGTTTTCAAAAACCAATTGGGGATGATAGTTCTCTACCTGGAGAAACTGCACGGCAGTGTCCTCAAGGGCTCGCCGGGGGACGAGCCCAACAATTTCGCTGCTTAAAACTGCCACGCCCTGTGCCGCAGCCTCCCGGCTTACGGTGTCGAAAACGGTGGCGATGGATGTGGTCTCGAAATCCGTCAAATTCATGGAGACTTGTCCCAGGTGGCGAGTTTTCAATTCCACGCCCATGGCCTTCACACACGGGAATCCGCCGCTCGAGGCGCGGATCTTCCTGGCAATCGCCTTGGCCAGTTCCACGTCAGGCGTCTTTAGGTTGATGTTGTATGCAATCAGGAATTTTCTGGCGCCCACCACGGTTGCGCCCGCGGTGGGGTGGAGCGCCGCCTCGCCGAAATCGGGAAGCCGCTCGGGGTTGGTGCGCACTTCCTCGCGCAAGCCTTCGAATTGGCCACGCCGGACGTTCTCGAGATTGCGGCGTTCCGGCCGGCGCGCCGCCGCTTCGTACAGATAAGTGGGGATTTTGAACCGGCGCCAGGCCTGCTCCGCCACCCATTCGGCGATGCGCACGCAGTCCTCGAGCCTGACGCCGGAAATGGGTACGAAAGGCACAACGTCCGTAGCGCCGATGCGGGGGTGAGCGCCACGTTGCTGGTTAAGGTCTATCAACTCCGCCGCCTTGCCGATGCCGCGCAGGGCCGCTTCGCCAATGCTCTCCCGCGTCCCGACCAGGGTAATCACGCACCGGTTATGGTCTGCGTCCATCTCCCGGTCCAGGATATAAACGTCCGGGCCGTTCTTCAGCGCCCGAGCGATGGCCTCAACGTTTTCAGGATTGCGTCCTTCACTGAAATTGGGAACACATTCGATGATGGTTTGCATGGCCTAGGAATTTAGCACGAGGGGCTGTCCGTTGTCAGTGGTCGGTTGTTTGTGGTCAGTCGTCCGTTGTCCGTTGTCAGTCGTCCGTTGGCTGTGGTCCGCAGTTCGCTGCTGATCGTCCGTGGGTGGGATGTTCGCTCAACGGAATACTGACTACGGACAACGGACTACGGACAACGGACTACTGCCAACTGACTACTGACAACTGACTACTGACAACTTTCCCCGCCTTCACCGTGGTCCGGCAGTGATTCACGCCGAAGTAGTAAGGAATCTCGCGGTAATCACTAACGTCCATCATGATGATGTCGGCTTGCTTGCCGGGCTCAAGGGAGCCAAGCCGGTCCCCCCGGCGCAGCGCCCAAGCTCCGTTAATGGTGGCCGCGGCGATGGCCTCGGCGGGCGTCATGCGCAGGGTGGAGCAGGCCACCGAAAGGATGAATTGCATATTTGGAGTGGGGCTGGTTCCGGGGTTGAAGTCGGTCGCGAGTGCCACGATGGCCCCGGCCTCAATCAGCTTTCGGGCTGGCGGGTAGTGGTCGAGGCCGAGATGGAAATTCGCGCCCGGAAGCAGCGTTGCGACCACATCGGACCGTCCCAGGGCGCGGATGTCGGCGCTGGAGAGCTTATCGAGATGATCGGCGGAGGCTGCTTCGAATTCCACCGCCAGGCGGGCGGCGCCGGTGCGAGTGAGCTGTTCGGCATGCAGGCGCGGATTCAGGCCCTGCTGCTTTCCCGCCCCCAGCACTCGCCGGCATTGCTCGACGCTGAAAGCGCCCCGGTCGCAAAAGCCGTCGATGAATTCTGCCAGCTTCTTGCGCGCTACCGGTGGAATCAGGTCCCGAATCACGGACTCGATATAGTCGTCGGATCGTCCCGAGTATTCGGAAGGCAGGGCGTGCGCGGCGAGCAGTGTGGGCACAAGTTCAAGCCGGGAACTTTTGCGCAGCCGGCGAATCGCTTCAAGTAGCTTCAGTTCCTGCGCCACTTCCAGTCCATAGCCGCTCTTCACTTCGAGGGTTGTCGTACCATAGGCCGCGAACTGCTCGAGAAAGCCCTGTGCCTGCCGGACGAGCGAATCTACGGAAGCCTGGCGAACTCTTTGAGCCGAGAGCTTGATCCCCCCGCCGGCGCGAGCGATTTCTTCATAGGTTTGCCCTCGCAGCCGCGCTTCGTAATCTCCCACGCGGCTTCCGGCAAATACCAGGTGTGTATGCGAATCCACGAAGCCCGGCATCACCACCGAACCCCGGCAATCGATGGCCTCGGCCTTCAGCCTCCGCGCCTTTGCTTCGAGCGCGCGCGTTGGACCGACTTCAAGGATATGAACACCTTGGGTCAGTATCGCGCCCTGGGGGATGATCCCGAGCTCCGCGAGCGCCTTGCCGCGCCGTGCAACCGGCGGTCCTGCGAGGGTGAGAAGTTGACTTGCGTTGCGAAAGAAGAGTGAACCTGGGGCTGAGTGTCGCATCGGTCTCTTCGAGTTACACGGCGTTCAGATCAGCGTTTCTTACGCCCTTCCTTGCCGGAAAGCTTTCGAGGTTGTGAGCTGACCGAAGTACGGCGAAAACGGTTTCACGCAAAGCCGCAAAGTACGCAAAGGGCGCAAAGAAAAGCAAAGACCGCCGCCTGTCGTTTCTTTGCGCCTTCGCGCCTTGGCGTGAGCCGTCTTTCTTATACGCCGCATTTTCTGCTAGAATCACGTTCACTGACCTCGGAGGACAGCGGCGATGCCCCAATATGAATATCTCTGCAAGAAATGCAACAAGACGTTCAGCATGATTATGACTCTGGCAGAGTACGACAAAGGGAAAGTGGCCTGCCCGAAATGCAAGAGCAAGAAGCTTGAGCAACAAGTCGCTTCATTTTTCACCGTCACTTCTAAGAAAAGTTGAGAAGGGCAGTGGCTAGTGGCTAGTGATTTGTGCTTAGTCGTTCATGCTTGCCACAGGCTACTAACCACTAGGCACTAGCCACCAAGCACTGGTATTTTGATCCCTGCCTTCCGCGCGAACGCTGCCGCCTCTTCATAGCCTGCGTCCACGTGGCGGGCAACGCCGATGCCGGGGTCGTTGGTCAGCACGCGGTTCAGGCGCTTAGCCATTTCCGGCGTGCCGTCCGCCACGGTGACTTGGCCCGCGTGGAGTGAGTAGCCGATACCCACTCCTCCGCCGTGATGGAACGACACCCAGCTTGCCCCCGAGGCGGTGTTCAGCAGGGCGTTCAACACCGGCCAGTCCGCGACGGCGTCGCTGCCGTCTTTCATGCTTTCGGTCTCGCGAAAAGGCGATGCCACGGAGCCGCAATCAAGGTGATCGCGGCCGATGACAATGGGGGCCTTCAGCTCACCTTTGGCCACCAGATCATTTATGCGCTCCCCGAACAGCGCCCTCTCCCCATAGCCCAGCCAGCAGATGCGCGCCGGCAGTCCCTGAAACTTGACCTGTTTATGCGCAAGCCGGATCCAGCGGTCGAGAATGGGATTGTCAGGGAAGAGCTCGAGGACCAAGTCGTCAGTCCGGTAAATATCGGAGGGCTCGCCGGAGAGCGCGGCCCAGCGGAACGGCCCGCGTCCCTCGCAGAAGAGCGGCCGGATGTAAGCAGGAACGAAGCCCGGGAAACTGTATGCGTCCTTCACGCCGCCATGCTCGAACGCCATGGTGCGGATGTTGTTGCCGTAATCGAAGGTGGCCGCGCCCAGCTTCTGGAGTTCGAGCATGCCCGTGACGTGATGCGCGATGGACTCATAGGAGCGCTTCAAGTATTCGTCGGGGTCGGTTCGCCGAAGGGTCTCGGCTTCTTCGAGGGTCAGACCCGAGGGAACGTACCCGTTTAACGGGTCGTGCGCACTGGTCTGGTCCGTCAGCAGGTCGGGCACCACGCCGCGCCGCGCGAGCTCGGGGATCACGTCCGCACAGTTCCCGACCAGGCCCACCGAAACAGGGTTCTTCTGGCGGACCGCGTTCTTCAGGATGCGGAGCGCTTCGCTTAAATCGTTCACGCAGATGTCGCAATAGCCGCCCCGGATGCGGCGCTTGATTTTCTCGGCATCCACTTCCACGCCCAGGAAAGCCGCGCCGTTCATGGTGGCCGCCAACGGTTGGGCTCCTCCCATGCCGCCCATTCCTCCCGTCACGACCAGCTTTCCTGCGAGGTCGCTACCGAAGTGCTTGCGGGCGGCGGCGGCGAAAGTCTCGAATGTGCCCTGGAGAATTCCCTGGGTGCCGATGTAGATCCAGCTTCCGGCGGTCATCTGGCCGTACATCATGAGGCCCAGGCGTTCGAGTTCGCGGAACTTCTCCCAGGTGGCCCAGTGCCCTACTAGGTTGGCGTTGGCGATGAGCACGCGCGGCGCCCACTCGTGAGTGCGGAAAACGCCCACCGGCTTGCCTGACTGCACCAGGAGGGTCTCGTCGTTATCGAGCTTCTTCAGGGCCTCGACGATGGCGTAATAACACTCCCAATTTCGCGCCGCTTTGCCCGTGCCGCCATAGATGATCAGATCCTGCGGCCGCTCCGCCACCTCTTCATCGAGGTTATTCATCAGCATGCGCAGGGCGGCTTCTTGCTGCCAGCCCTTGCAGGAAATCCGGTTGCCGCGCGGCGCGCGAACGGGCTGATAGGCGGTTGCGGTTGACTGGGTCTTATCCAGGATGGCATGCTCCGTCATAGGTCTCCTCCCCTGTCCAATCTTAGCCCACCGCCTAGCAAAGAAAAAGTGCCACGGGTTCTATAAAAGGGGATGTCAAGAGAAAACACTCTCCCCTCTCCGCGGAGAGGGGGTGGATCTTTGACATCCAGCCCCTTGGTTGCGGCTGCCACGCTGATTTGATGGAGCGAGGCTCGCGCTGTGATGGACTCAAGGGATTTCGTTTCCTCCGGGCTGTCTAGACGCCGTACGAGTGCTGCGCCCTTCAAGCGGAGCGTTGGCGCGAAATGCCAACCATGGTTCTATCGGAGACTCGTGGCCTATCGCTTTGTTGGGTTCTCCGAGGGGGCATACGGTGGCGCGTGAGACTGTTGGCCTAACCCGCGGAAGATACTCACCCTCGAACCCGCGCGCGCAGCGACCGAACCGACTCAGCTGGAGTCGGAAATTCCCTCTCGTCCGGGCGCTGCTCGCTCACGCTGCTGGGGATTTTAATTTTTCGGCGTCAAACCTTTCTCCTTTCTTCCAAACGCTGAGCGTAATGGCGGCCATCTTGCGCGCCAGGGTGAGACGTGCCATTGCGGGAAGCATGCCCTTGGCCAACAGACCCTGATAGAAGCTTCCGAAGGGTCCAGGACGGGCGCTGGCCGTGGTGGCAGCACTCTTAAACAGGTTCTTCAAATCGTGATTATGGTTCAGGTTCAGACCTCGAATCCAAACCGGCTTGCGGGTGCGTTCCAACTGACCGTTGACGAAGCGGTAGTCGGCGCTGGAGCGTGTCTCCAACGCCAGGCCGCAGTAGGCCCAGAACTGACGCTTGGTGCGGAAGCGGTGGGGCGTCTGCACCCGCCCGATCAGCAGCCCGGCGCGAATCGGACCGAGAAACGGAATGCTGCGCAACAACTGGGCGGCGGCGTGCTTGCGGCACTCCTGCATCAGTTCCTGACGGGCTTCCCGGCGCAGGGCGTGCAAGACATCGAGTTGCTGGTACAGCCGCCGGGCGCGACTCTGCACCCCGGCTCCCCCAGTTTCCCCAGCCACTCCTCCCGCCGCGGTCCGTACGGGCGCTGGCCGGCGGAGGGAATCGCTTGGCCGCGGTACAGGGCCTTCAAGCGGCTCATCACTCGCGTGCTGTCTTGGGTGAGCGATTCATAGCTGCGCCCCAACTGCTTCACCGTTACCGTGCTCGTCTCACCATGATAGACGGGCGAAAGCAGGCCGGCCCGCAACAACTCCGCCAGCTTGCGCGCGTCCACCGCGTCACTCTTGTTGCCGGCCTTCAGCAGGGCGTTCTTGCGCGGGTTACAAACCAGCACTTGGTGCACCTGGCGAACTAATAGATCGTAGAGCCAAGTCGACTGCGTGCCTTCTTCGAAGGTCACCTGCAAGATCCCCCGCAATCCGTGGATGAAATCCAGAATCGCGGCCGAGTGCGTGGGCAGCACCGACTCCATCACCAACTTGCCTTGCTCATCCAGCACCGCTGCCGAAATCGTGCTCAGGTGGACATCTAATCCAATGTACTTTACATTCTTCATGGGGTGCTCCTTTCTTTAGAGGAAGGTTGTCCGATGGCTACGAACAACCTCAGCCTACTACGAAAGGGGCGCCCTTTTATAATGCGTGGCGCATACGCCCTGACGCTCTTTGTCGGGATGTATGCGCCCTTGGCCTTGCTCGCGGGAACTCGTGGCGCAGACATGCCGAGGAAGGCACGTCTGATGCGCCACCCGGCGGCTTACACTTCACTCCTTTGAAAATCAAAGACCACTTTGACGGCGTGATGCTTGTGCTTTTGCCTGCCGACCACCAGGGCGTCTCGATACTGATCGAGGCGGAAGCGATGGGTGATCAAGCGCGCCGTATCGAGCCTCTTTTGCAACAGCAAGCGCAAGTATATCTCCATCGCGTGCAACGACTCGCCTTCGAAGCTCTCGATTCCAAAGGCATTCGAGCCGACCAAGGCAATCTCTTTGAAGTAGAGGGGAGTCCACTCGAAGCGCGCGGGTTGGTCCACGCCGGTCACGACAATTGTCGCCCGAGGTTGCGTCACTCGCACCCCGACCTCGAACGATTCCGCAGAACCAATCGTGTCATAGATTACATCGACTCCACGCAAGAGCCACGGCGCGCCTTGGTGAGGCCGTAAAATCGCCGCGCCGACCATTCCTGCGATGATCTCTATGATCTCGGCCCGATCGCGGGTTCGGATTACACGTTCGGCGCCCAACTCACGGGCTAACTGCTCTTGATGCGGGTAGCGCGCAATGGCAATCACGCGAGCGGTGGGATAGAGCGCCCGCAGAATGGCAATTGACAATAGTCCCAGGGTTCCGCAGCCGTAAACCAAGGCCAGCCCGCCATCTGACGGCGGCGCCTTAAAAATGGCGTGCAGGCTGACGGAGAACGGATCGGCCAGCACTGCCTGGTCGAAGCTCACGCCCTCCGGAATCGGGAACAGTTGAGACTGATGAGCGGCCAAGAGTGGCGCAAAGCCGCCGGAAGCGGCGCGGCAATTGCCGATATGGATTCCCGGCGGCAAGTGGCCATCCGTAAAGTGCCGGCACGAGAAATACTGCCCACGCCGGCAGGCTTCGCACGGAGGCGTGATGCCCCGCGGCCCGCAGGACAGCCAGGGATTCAGCACCACACGCTCTCCCACGCGTCGGCTGGTCACCCCCGGACCCACGCGTTCAATCGTGCCCGCCACTTCATGTCCGAGCACCGCTGGAAAAGAAATGAGGGAGGTGAGGGGATTGTCGAAGCTGCCCTCGAGGAAGATTTCCTTCAGATCGCTGCCGCAAATCCCGCACAACTGGGTTCGCACAATAGCCCAGTCGTCGGCCGGGAGTTTTGGTTCAGGAATCTCTTTGAAGGCCAGGGGTCCCGGGGCCGCCAAAAAGGCGCGCGGCGTGACGACACCCCCGAGGTAGGCGAATGCGAAGCGCGGCAGGCTATATCGGAATAGTATTGCTTTCATATTATCAACCTAAGCATTTGTATCCAATGAGTGCGAGTAATGCAAGATTAAACTAAAAAAGGTATGCTAAGATGGCCGGGCTCGCAAAGGGCAATACGCGTAATGGGATAACGCCTACGGGATATGACAGCCAGCGATTTCAGCACTCTCAACGAGTTGTTCATCAAGGCAATTGAAGAGAAAGACAGGCCTGACTGTTTCCTCTACAAATCGGAGGGCCGGTATCAAAGCATCTCTTCCCGCGAAGTGCTGCGCAAGGCTGCGGCGCTGGCATCGGCCTTAGAGCGCCTCGGGGCCAGGCCGGGCGAGCGCATCGCGCTGCTTTCCGAGAATCGGCCGGAGTGGGCGCTGACGGACTACGCGATTCTCGGCATGCGCGCGATCACCGTCCCCCTCTTCCCCACGCTTCTCGAGCCCGACCTTGAGTTCATCCTGCGCGACTCGGAATCCAAAGGCATCGTCGTGGCTACGGATATTCAACTCCGCAAAGTCCTGAACATCTGGAGCAAGCTGCCGGCTTTGAAGTTTGTGCTGGCCATGGGCTGCTCCACGGTGGCGGGGACAAAGGCGGATTGCTGGGAGGGAAGCGTCGAGAGCGAGATGGGCTGGGCCGGTCCTATGCTCATCGATGCGTTTAAAGCCAAGGCGCTGGATGCGAAGCCTGACGACATCGCCACCCTCATTTACACCTCCGGCACCATGGGCCAGCCGCAAGGCGTCGTGCTGACTCACGCCAATATCGTTTCGAATGTCCAATCCACCGCTGAGGTCTTCCCCCTCGGCCCCACCGATGTCCTGCTCTCATTCCTGCCGCTGTCGCACGTGTTCGAGCGGATGGTGGAGTTCTTCTGTTTCTGGAAAGGGGTACGAATCGGCTATGCGGAGGGTCTCGACACCCTGCCGCAGAATCTGCGCGAGATTCGGCCTACGGCCCTGGCGGTGGTTCCGCGCGTCCTGGAGAAGATCCAGGGCAAGGTCATGGATGGCGTCCGCCAATTGCCTGGCTTGAAACAACGGCTTTTTTACTGGGCCCTCGCCGTCGGCAAGCAGCGCATTCCCTTTCTCCTCGAAGGGCGAACCCCGCCGCTGGGACTGAGATTGAAGTACGGTTTTGCGGATCGGCTGGTGTGTGCCAAGATCCGAGAGCAACTCGGCGGCAGGGTGCGCATGCTGATTTCGGGTGCGGCGCCACTTTCCAAGGATATCGCGGAGTTTTTCTTCGCCCTGGGGCTTCCGGTCTACGAAGGCTACGGCTTGACGGAGACTTCACCGGTCGTCGCGGTGAATTGCCCGGGGAGGACCAAGCTGGGGACCGTAGGAAAGGTCATACCGCGGGTCGAGGTGAAGCTGAGCGACGAAGAGATTGACTCGGAAGGCCGCGTGGGGAGGGAGATCCTGGTGCGGGGGCCAAGCATCACACGCGGCTACTACCACCTCGAGGAAGTCAACCGTTCCTCTTTCGTCGACGGCTGGCTGCGCACCGGCGACCTGGGAAGCTTTGACTCCGACGGCTACCTGAGAATCACCGGGCGCAAGAAAAACCTGTTCAAGACTTCCGGGGGCAAGTACGTGTCGCCGGAAAAACTCGAGAATCTTTTCCAAGGCGATCCGTACATTTATCAGATCGCCGTGCTGGGGGACGGGAGGAAATTCGTGGGGGCCTTGATCGTGCCGGCGTTTAATCGCTTGCAGGCCTACGCGCGCAGCCAGGGCATCTCCTTCGAGAATCGCCAGGAACTGGTTGCCCATCCCGATATTCAGGCTCTCATACGGCGCCAAATCGACGAAGCAACGCGCTGGCTGCCCCGTCACGAGAAGATTCGCCGCTTTGTTCTGCTTCCCCAGGAATTCTCGATCGCCAACGGAGAACTTTCCGCGACCCTCAAAGTCAAGCGGATGGTGGTGAGAGAAGAATACCGGACGCAAATCGAAGAGATGTTCAGTTACCGCGTACCACAACAATCCGGTCCGCTTGCTTGACAATCTCTGTGCCGAAGGCGCTTCGCGCGTCTTCACAGTTTCCGGATGCCTCTAAGCCAACGGGCGTCTACAGCGGTCAATCTGGATTACTTCCGGTACACAACCCCGTTCTTCATCACAAAGCTTACCCGCTCGAGTGCGCTGATGTCGTCCAGGGGATTGCCTGAAACCGCGATGATGTCGGCCCAATAGCCGGGCTTGAGGGCGCCAATTCGATCTTGCCAGCCGAGCAGCTTCGCGCCGTTGAGCAGGCCGGCCTGGAGCGCGGCCAGTGGCGTCATGCCGTTCTTTACCATCAGCACGTATTCGCGCGCCTGGGTGCCGTGAGGGAAGGGGCCGACGTCCGAGCCGACGGCCATGGGAACGCCTGCCTCAAGCTGCTTGTGAAACTCCTCGGCGTGCAAATCCATCAGCTTATGTTCGTGCGCGGCCTGCGCGGGCGAGGCAGCGTGTTGCGCGAAGTACTCCATGATGGTGAACGTGGGCACGGCGAAGATCTGTTTCTCGCGCATGATCCGCATGGTCTCGTCGCTCAGTTGATCGGCGTGATCGACGGAGGCCACACCGGCCCGCGCGGCGTAGAGAGTGCCGGGCTCGCCCGTGGCATGCACGGCGACGTGCTTGCCGACGCGGGCAGCTTCCTCAACTGCCGCGCGCAGCTCGGCTTCGTTGTACTGATACGGCGTGGAGAGCCGGCCGTCGCGAATCGAGTCGGGGCCGGTTTCGTAAATCTTGATGAAGTCGGCTCCCTCCTTGAATTGCTGGCGTATGACTGTGACCAGTTCAGCCGCATTGTTGGCGTAGGTGGCATTGGAGAAAATGTGCTGCGCGGGGTTGTAGCGGATGGCATCTTCGTGGCCGCCGAGGATGTCCACCGCGTTGCCGCTGACGCGCAAGTGCGGTCCGGGAATTAATCCCTGATTGATGGCATTGCGGAGCGCCGAGTCGGCCGAGCCTGCGCCTTCCGTTCCCATGTCGCGCTCTGCCGTGAATCCGGCCATCAGGTCGTCGCGCGCCCCGAGGACGGCATAAATCATGCGCTCCGGCACCGACTCCTCGATGGTCTGCAGATCTTCGGCGCCGGGATGCAGAAACAAATGCACGTGAGCATCGATGAGGCCGGGCATCAGGGTGCTGTCGCCCAGGTCGATGACCTCCGCTCCTTCCGGACGTCTGACCGCCGAGCCGGCTTCGGCAATTCGATCACCTTGCACCAAGACCTCGCCAGGCGTCACGATCTTCCCGCTCTCGATATCCAGCAGGCGCGCGGCGTGCAACACCACAGCCTGCTTCGACTCGGAGCGCGGCGGGGCTTGGGCAAAGGCGGCGCAGAAAGGGAGGCACAATACGAAGAAGACAGACAACGTTCCGAAGGTGTTTGCATGGATGTTCATGATGCTCGCCATCATACCATTTTCTTGAGTCCGCCGGGCCGACTGGCTCTTGGGCGCCACAGAGACACAGCGCGGCAAAGCCGCCGCCAAATGCAGATTCTTCGCTTTGCTCAGAATGACATGTTAAAGCAGATTCTTCGCTTCGCTCAGAATAACATGTCATCCTGAGGGCCTCAGTGGTGAGGAGTCTGCGCCCGGTTCGTGGTACCATATCCACCACAACGTTGCAGATCCCGTCTTACACACGGTTACGGTTGCGTTCCATGGGGGCGGCGGGCGTGGCGGGTACAATTTCTAATCTCGCGGAAGGGAGTTTATGGACGAAACTCGAATGAGGGATTCCGTAAGCCTCGAGACCTGTATCTGGATGTTCATCGCCGCGCTCGTGCTGCTGGCTTCCCCGCGCAGACTGATGGCCCAGGCCGAAGATATTACCAGCAAGCTCCAGGGCTTCGATTCCTATATGGAGAAGACGCTGAAGGACTGGAACGCGCCGGGAGTGGGCGTGGGCATCGTCGTCAAGGACAAGCTGGTTTTCGCCAAGGGCTACGGCTATCGTGACTACGGAAAAAAGCTTCCCTTCACTCCTACTACGCTTTGCCAGATTGCCTCCAACTCCAAACTCTTCACCGCAGTGGCCGCGGGCATGCTCGTCGAAGAGGGCAAACTGACCTGGGACAAGCCGGTGCGCGACAAGGTTCCCGCCATTGAGTTCTATAACGACGAGCTTAACAACAACGTTACCCTGCGCGACATGCTCTCTCACCGCACCGGGATCACTCGCCACGATATGATCTGGTACAAGGCGGATCTCAGCCGCAAGGAGCTCTTCGAAAGGATCAAGTATATGGAGCCCAAGGAGCCCCTGCGCACGACCTTTCTCTACAACAACATGATGTTCGCCGCCGCCGGGTATCTCATCCAGCTCCAATCTGGCAAGACCTGGGAGGACTTCGTCCGCGAGAGAATCTTCCAGCCGTTGGGCATGAACGCCAGCGTTTACTCGGTGGCAGACATGCTCAAACAGGACGACCATGGCGTGCCGTTCTCCGAGAAGCGCGACACCATGGAACTGTACCAGATCCCGTACTATGAGGACACGGCGGGAATGGCTCCTTGCGGCGGCATCATCTCCAACATCCAGGAGATGTCCCACTGGCTTATCGCTCTGATGAACGAGGGGAAATATGAAGACAAGCAGGTGCTCCCCCCGAACGTACTCAAAGCCACGCTGGAGCCGGCCATCGCGCTCCCCAACACCTTGGCGGAAGTTCGAGGCTACTGGGAACTGCTGAATTCCGCCTATGGGATGGGCCGGGACACCGCATCGTACCGGGGTCACCTGCTCACGTATCACGGCGGCGACCTCGACGGTTTCCATTCCCAGGTTTCCTTCATGCCGCGCGAACGAATTGGCGTGCTTGTCTTCGTGATCGGGGATCACTGTGCAGATCTTTACAACATCGTCAGCTATAACGTCTACGAACGACTTCTGGGCCTGGACAAGACTCCCTGGAGCGAGCGCCGTCTGGCGATAAGGCTGAAAGGGAAAAAGGCGGGGACGGAGGCTCGCGCCAAAGCGGGAGAGGATCGCGTTCCAAACACCCAGGCTTCCCATCCCCTCGCGGATTACGTGGGCGAATACGAGCACCCCGCATACGGCGTGTTGAAGATCGGGATGAAAGACCAACAGCTCCAATTCGATTTTCACAAGATTCAACTGCCCCTTAATCGCTTCCATTACGACCGCTTCGACACGCCGGACGACGAGATCAACGGAAAGTGGTCGGTGAACTTCATCACCAATCCTCAGGGCGACTTGGCGACTGCGGTGATGTCCCTGGACGAAGCTGAGGCGAGCTTCACGCGCCGGCCCCAGACTCTTGAACCCCAGATCCTCTCGCGGCTGGCCGGGACTTACGAGAACCCAACCGGCGTCAAGTTCCAGGTCTTGCTAAAGCAAGACGGCAGCCTTTATGTGGCGATGCCCGGAGCGCCCGAAGACAAGCTGATTCCGTATAAAGGCCTGCAATTCCACGTCAAGGAATTCTCCGACTTGGTCTGGGAATTTGTGATGGAAAACGAGCAAGTTAAGGCGGTCAAACAAAGAGACCCGTCCGGCGAGGTGGTTTTTCCGCGAAGGTAGGAGTTGACTGCCGATTTCCGACGGCAGATTGAAAGTAGACCGATGTCATTCTGAGCGGAGCGAAGAATCCCGGTAGTTGGTTTCGGAGTTCACGAACTGCTGAGATTCCTCGCTTCGCTCAGAATGACATAGCACTTAGTGGGAAATATCAAGCTATGAGGAGGCGAAAATGGCAAGTGATAAAGCAGGCGGCAAGGTATGGATTGTTCCTGATTGTTTCCTGCCGGCGGAAAGCACCGGCAATCTCAAGAGTCATGAGTCGGCTTGTGTCCTGAACGTCGGCAAGAAGCCGGCGACATTGAAATTCACGGCCTATTTTGAGAATCGTGAGCCGATCGAGGGACTCCAGGCGACGTGCGCTTCCCGCCGCACCAATCATATCCGGATCGGTCCGCTCAAGAATCGTCGCGGGGAGGCGATTCCGGTTGGAGTACCCTTCGCTCTCAAGATCGAAAGCAACGTCAAGGTGGTTGTGCAGCACACTCGGCTTGATACCACTCAACCCGCACTGGCGCTCATGACCACGATGGCGTATTTGGCCGACTGACTTAGGGAGCCGGCGGCCCCTCAAACGGCGCTGCCGCGCTCAATGGCTTTCGTGATAGACTGCGGCTGACTATCTCGGCCTCGGGCATTTTCAACTCGCCCCGAGAAATCTCTAAGGAGGGAAAGACCATGAAGAGATTCGGCGGACTGGTTATCGTCGCCTTGGCCATACTTATTGGCGCGCCCCGCAGCGCATCTGCCCAGAGCGCTTTCACGGAGCTCACCGGCAAGGCCTTTGAATCCGCAATCCCCAACGACTTTTACCTGGAAGGGAACAGAATCCCTGTTGAGCACCGCAACGCCATGCTGCTGAAAACCCCAACAGGCGCGCGATTGGTCCTGGCCTTGATCGATACTAGTGGATACAGCGCCCAGATTAAGCAGAAGTACCTCGGGATGGTCATTACGGAAGGGGCAGTGTCCGTCTGCAGTGTTCCGCTGAATGTGGGGAGCTACGGCTTCGGACTCGAGAAACCCGCCGCGACCAGCAGCGAGGACGCGAAGTTTCACCTTTACAACCAGGCCGGCGAAACGGTGGGAGATTGCGCGGCCAAGAAAGACAGCGCCGTCAAACAACCTAAACCCCTAAACGCAGTTTTGAGCAAGGAAGCCGGCGCACGCCTCTACTTGGGGCGATACTATCTCGAGCTGAAGTAGGCGCCAGGCGTCAGGTGCGAGGCGCCGAGTTGTCTGAGCGTATTGAAAAGGAGGTCCAGGACGCCATTGGGAAACGCGATGGAGAACCTTTTCCGTGATTTCAGATACGGAGTTCGACAACTCCGCAAGAGTCCCGGCTTCACATGTGTTGCTGTGTTGACGATCGCGCTCGGCATCGGCGCCACAACGGCGATATTTTCCGTCATGTATGCTTTTCTGCTCAGGCCGTTGCCTGTTCCAAATCCTGACCAACTGGTGGAAGTGACACCCTCGTACCGTTCAGACGCAAACATGCACGCGTATGCAGTCTGGAAGCAGATTCAGGCCCGACAGGACGTTCTCTCGGGCCTTTTCGCCTATAGTTTCAATGACGTAACATTTCATCTGATGAACCCCGGGGAAACGCGCCGGGTCTCCGGTCTGTACGTCAGCGGAGACTATTTCACTACGCTCCGGGTCTCGCCAGCGTTGGGAAGAACTCTGACCCCATCCGACGATCAACCCGGTGTGGCGCCGGTATGTATGATCGGCTACGGCTTCTGGCAACGGCAATTCGGCAAATCGAAAAACGTGATTGGCTCGACGCTCTTGCTGGATGGGCACGCGTTTGAGGTCGTAGGTGTCGCGCCGCAACGTTTTTTCGGCGTCAGAGTGGGCGTAACTTACGAAGTTTTCGTGCCTCTCGCGTCCGAACCGGTCTTTGACGCGCAGAGGCCCATGCACGATGATCCACATTCTTGGTGGTTGTCAATCGGCGGGCGTCTAAGGCCTGGAATCAGCGTTCCGCAGGCCAACGCGCGCCTGCGCGTTCTAGGTTCGGCGATATACCGGGCGGCAATACCACCTGACGACGAGAGAATACAAAGAATACCCAACTTGACTTTGATTGCTCGCACGATCGGCAACGGCGTTTCCTACCTCCGAATTAGATACAGTGAATCTCTATGGCTAATGATGACGATGGTCGCCGTCGCCCTCCTCATCGCCTGCCTCAACTTAGCCAACTTGCTCCTCGTGCGCTCGACGGCGCGCCAGCGCGAAATCGCAACTCGGCTCGCTGTCGGGGCAAGTCGGTGGCAACTCGTTCGGCAACTCCTCGCCGAAAGTACCGTGCTGACCCTTGCCGGTGCTGCTGCGGGTTTAGTCCTAGCTCATTGGGGCAGTGCAATGCTCGTCTCCGCAGTATCGATCCCCGGCGAACCGTTTTATCTCGATCTCTCGTGGGATCTGCAACTCGCAGGGTTTTGCGCGGGCACAACCACGCTCAGCGCGCTTTTGGTCGGCTTGGCTCCAGCCCTCAGGGCGACAGGCGTGTCTGAGTATTCAGCCATGAAACGCGGCTCGACGACGTCTGGGGGCACCAGTCGGTTGTCCGGAGTTCCCCTCATCGTTACGCAGGTGGCTTTGTCGATGGTACTTCTTGTCGGTGCAGGGTTGCTCGTTCGCACAGTCGAAACCTTGCTTGCCAAGGACCCCGGTTATGAGCCAAAGGGCCTCTTGCAAGTGAGAGCCGACCTGGCAGAGAACCAGGAAAGTCCCCAACGCCAAGCGTTCGTCGCCGATCAGTTACTAACCGAATTTCGTTCGGTGCCCGGGGTCATTTCCGTTGCACGCGAGGGCAGTCAAGCGTGGCAGAACACGAAACCGAACGTTATCGTTCAAATGTCCGGTGGCTCCGAGCGTCGTTACTTCACCTTCATCCTGCTTGTCTCTCCGGATTTCTTCAGCACGCGACACACGCCCCTATTGGCCGGCAGAGCTTTTGCTGAGGACGATGAGAAGACATCGCCCGCAGTAGCGACACTCAGCGAAACGGCGGCACATAGTTTTTTCCCGGGAGTCAATCCCGTCGGTTTGATCTATCGTCAAATCAATTGGGACAGGAACGTGCAGGGTGACCCTGTCGAGATCGTTGGCATCGTGAAGGACATACAGTTCCAGCGTCCAGATCGCACACCGCTGCTGGTCGTGTATCGGCCGATCTCCCAAGGTACGCTCTCTCCCTTTACGAGGGGCGAATACGAATTGCGCTTTACCGGCCCATTGTCAGATATCACAGCACGACTCAAACAAGCAGCCAGGCGGGTTGACGGGAATGTCTCGTTGGATTTCCAAATGGACTCGGATGCTATCAATGGAACCATCCAACGAGAGCGCCTGACAGCCATGATCGCTACCTTCTTCGGCTTACTGACCATGGTGCTGGCCGCCATCGGCATTTATGGCGTGAGTTCATATGTAGTTACTCAAAGAACCTCCGAGATTGGCCTTCGTATGGCGTTGGGCGCTCAACGCACCAATGTCTATCGAATGATACTTCGCGATGCCGTCACTGCGGCGGCCGTCGGCATTGTGCTGGGCGGGACCGGCGGATTCTTAATTGCGCCCACCATTCGGGGAATGCTCTACCAGGTGAGTCCAGGCGACCCGCTTACGTTTTCAGTCGCGGCGTGTTTGATGCTCTTCGCAGCTGCAGTCGCTGCCCTTATCCCCGCGTACCGTGCCTCGAAGGTGGATCCCCTCGTCGCGCTGCGAGCCGAGTGACTTCCGTCGGACCTCATGTTATGTTAGCTTGGTGAAGAGAAACCTATGACGTTGCACTTGAGATCCGACGTTGCTGCCCGGCTCGAAGCCTTGGCTTCTTCCCAGGGGCTTTCGGTGGACGACTTCCTCCTACAGCTTGTTGAGAGGGAGCTATCGGCTGCCACCGCGGAGGCCGTGCCCTCGGAAGGCAGCGGCATGGTTTGGGAGAATGGCTTGTTCGTTTACCGCACGGGCAAGCCCCTGCCCACGTATCTTGTGGATGATGCCATCCGCCACTCGCGCGAACAGAGAGCGTGGCACATCATTGGCAACCTTCCTTGAAGCTCTTTTTTGACAGCTCCGTCCTCGTGCCTGTTTTCTACGCCGATCACCAGCACCATGACTCGAGTGCCAAGGCCTTCCTCGCTGCCGGGAAGGAAGATTTCTGCGCCCTTCGAACGCTTGGCGAGGTGTACGCGACTCTGACCGGGCTGCCAGTTCGCCCACGCATAACCGGACATGACGGAATGGTCATACTGAAGCAGATTCGCGAAAGGCTAACCCTGATCTCTCTCAGCGAACAGGAGTATGTTTCAGCGCTGGAATCGGTTTCGGGAACCATCGTCGGTGGGGCCGCGTATGACGCGCTCATTGCGAAGTGTGCCGTGAAAGCCGGCGCGGACGTTCTCCTCACCTGGAACGTCCGTGATTTCACGAGGCTCGGATCTCAGATCGAGCGGCTCGTTAAAACTCCTCTCCAACTGTAGGTGATCGACTAAATTGCGGGAACAATCGGCCCTCTTGCTGCATTGTCGGGATATCTGCAGGGGGAAACACCTGGGCACCCCGTGTTGGAGGAATCAGTGTATCAGCCTTGGACAGAGGCAAGGGTGTCTGTGCCACGCCTCCAGCCACAAGGCGCCCGGAACAGCTTCATGCAAGCCGTAGGCCGAGCCCCGGCCCTTTCGGCAGGATCAGTTTTCCATCTTTGACCTTGACTCCCACAAAGGGATCGTTGGCGATCAGCAGGTTGCCGTCGAGGTCGGCGTAATTGACGCCGGGGGAGAGGTGGGCTGCGGCAGTGACACTAGCGGAGCTCGAGACCATGCAGCCCAGCATGGTCCGCAGGCCCAGGGCGCGCGCCATCTGTAGCATCTCGAAGGCTACAAGCATTCCGCCGGACTTATCCAGTTTGACGTTTACGCCGTCGAAAATGCCAACTAGCTTGGGGACGTCGCTGAGGCGCTGGCAGGCCTCATCGGCGATCAGGGGAAGATGGACACGCTCGTGGACCCAGCGTGTTTCCTCGAGCATCGAGGCAGGCATGGGCTGCTCAACGAACTCGACGCCTTGGGTTGCCAGCCAGTTGATTTTCCGCACTGCCTCTTCTTTATCCTTCCAGCCTTCGTTGGCGTCCACGCGCAGAGGCTTGTTTGTAACGCTGCGCACCGCAGCGATCGTCGCTTCGTCCGTATCAAGCCCGACTTTAATCTTGAGGACCGGGAATGCTTCAGCCTCGCGAACCTTTTGGCGCGTAATTTCCGGTGTATCTATGCCAATTGAGAAAGTGGTGATGGGAGCGTCGTTGGGGTCGAGGCCGAAATAGCGATAGAGCGGTACACCCAGCTTCTGGCCGACCCAATCCATCACGGCGATTTCGAGTGCGGCTTGGGTTGCGTACTGTCCCGACAGGCGACGAGCGATTTCGGAATGCAGCTTTTCGAACTCCCAGGGGTCGGCGGCGGTCACCACGTCGCGAACGGATTCTGCCGCCTGCCGGGCGCCAGCGGCGTTTTCCTGATAGCGAACGATGGGTGCGCCCTCGCCGTGACCGGTTATGCCGTCACGAGTGTAGCGCACCTGAAGCGTGTCCCGGTAGGCGCTCGAGGACATGGCGGTGGTCCAGGTGTGGCGCAATTGCAGGCGGGCGATTTCCAGATCCAGCTTAGTGCTTGAGGCCGCTCCGGTCTCACCGTGCAGGGGCAGGCCATGGCGTGCCCCTACGGCGCATGCCGCACCCAAAGTTTTCATCCAATCTCGGCGGTTCATTTGAGCCTCCGGCAGGCAACAAGAAGTTTTGTCCAATACGGATCAGTGAGCCGACAGATCTGCACTCCGGGATGATCGTGAGTCGTGTCGTTGATAAACTCGCCGTTTCCAATGTACATGCCCGTGTGCGTGATGCGCTGAGGAGAGCCGCCAAAGAAGAGCAGATCCCCGGCTTGAAGTTGGTCCCGCTGCACTGGCATCACACCCTGCCACGCTGCCTGAAGATCCGCGTCACGAGGCATCACGATCCCGCGGCGGCGCACCAGCATCTGGGTGAAGCCCGAGCAGTCGAATCCGAAGCTGGAAGTCCCGCCCCACAGGTAGGTGAATCCAAGGAAGCGTTTGGCTAATTCTATGGCGTCAGCCACGCTGAGAGGCTTGGGGTCAGGGTCGATGTCGCCGCGTTGAATCCAAGCGGTGCGCTCGTCCGGCAGGCAAATCTGGATCCAGCGTTCCCCGTTACTGTTCGGCCCAGGAACCGCTTCCAGACGCGCCTCGAAGGGCAGGACCAGCACGGGTTGGTGCTTGGTTACGGATTCTTCGCGGTAGACATTCGCGAACAGGCTGGCCACTTGCACAACGCTTCCGGTTGCGGCGTAGTTATGCTCACCGGGCTTGTAGCGCCGCAGCGCCGCGAGGGGCATCCAGCCGGGGTAATCATCGGGTGTGCGAACCTTCACCCACTCGCCCTTTTCTTCGTCCACGACCACGCTGACGCCACAGATGGCTTGCGACACCACATCGGCGTCCTCAGTCGGGGCGGAATACATGTTCGCGACGGGTTTTATGACGACGGCCCCAGGCGAGGACAGTGCGGTAAACGCCAGGACTAACAATAGACTCATGGAACTCTCTCCTAAGTCGCGGAGCCAACCCCTTGTCATCCTGAGCGAAGCGAAGGATCTCTGCAGTGGCTCGCGGGCCATTGAAGCGTCGGAAACTACGGAGATCCTTCGCTCCGCTCAGGATGACAGCCGGTCGTTTCTTCAGAGCTTCTTCACCATTCCACAGAGCAGCCGCTCATGTTCGTCAGCCGACGAACACCCTGAAACCATGAAAACGACTCCCCACCTTGACCTGCTTGTAGGGAGACGGCTTGCCGTCCCCTTTTGCAGGGCCCTCGGCGGGCGGGTAGGGCAAGCCCTACCCCTACACGTTTTCAGAGCGGGGCTGCGGATTACTTGAACGAGATCACGCGCCCGTACGAACTCGAACGGCTCAGCCGATTGAAGTAATCATTGGCCAGCCGTGCGACGTCCTCAACGGCGCGCTCACCGTCGTCGCCGCTGGCATCGTAGGTCGTTGTGATCGACATAATAAACGGATGGCCGGGTATCTCAATCAGACCCGTGTCGCAACGCACGCCCTCCAGAGACCCGGGCTTGTCCGCGATAGAAACATCTTCGGGCAGCGCTTTGTGGAATTCGCTCTCCTTCGGCAACCGGAGCAGGTCAAAGTATTCCTTCGTATGCGCCGCGTCAAGCGCCTGGCCGGCGTGGACCTTCTCGATCAGGGTCAGCATCTCGCGGGGTGTGGAGACGTTTTCGTTCCCTTTCCTCGCGGCCTCGAGATCAATCATGTGGCGGCGCAGTTTGGTTTCGTTGAGGCCGAGTCGTGCTACGCTTTCATTGATGTTGTCCATGCCCAAACGGTCGATGAGGATATTCGTCGCCGTGTTGTCGCTGAGCACTACCATAAAGATGGCCAGGTCGCGCAAGCTCAGGGTGACCGTGCCGTCACCGAGCATGGTGAGGATCGGCTCCGTGTCACCCGCGGTCATCTCGCTGCGGCGCAATGTATGCTTCTCCTCGAGAGTGAGCTTTCCCTCTTGCGCCTGGCGCATCAATTCCAGAAGGATCGTCAGTTTGATGGAACTGGCTTGAGGAAAGACCGTGTCGGGCAGGCGCAGAAACGTCTCGCCGCTCGACAGGTCCTTGATGGCGTAGCCCATCACACCGTTCAGATGCTCCGCAACGTTCGCCAGTTGGGTCTCGAGTTTCGCGTGCAGGGCCGTCTGAAGCGTTTGCTGCGCGGGCAGCGACGGCGTAACGGTCAAGGCAATCGTCAGAACAGCAAACATACGGAACGGAAAAGGAATCCTCACAAGTGCACTCCTATGGCAAGCGGAGGAATGGTAACCCAGGTCAAACACCCAATCAATACCGTAAGCGCGCCAACACCGCCAGCAGCGCCTGGTAATTATCCACGAGCATACCTTCGTAGCCGTGGGGCCTGCCGTCCCAGGATTTCCAATCGTAAGACTTGCCGCCCGGCCCGAACCCCTGGAAGCCTCCATCCTCATAGCCTTTCAGAAGGGGGAACAGGATCTGATCACCCTCGGCGCGGCGGCCCAACTGATACAAAGCCTCGAGGGTGAAGTACTCGAACGATCCCGTCGCGCCGCCATTCTGGTAAACCTGGAAGGGATCGCGCGTGCCCCAGACGTAGTCCTCCGGGCGGACCGGAATCAGAACCCCCGGCAGCCCGTATTCGAAACGGTTGTAGCCGACTTCTTTCATCTTGGCGAGCAGGCGGTCCATGATCGGGTTTGCCTTGTCGGGCGGGACCAGGCCATAAACGATTGCCGTGCCGTTCACAAACGTGAAGTAGTAGTCGTGGAGCTTCCCGTCAGCGCTCTTCCAACCTGCAATCAGGCCCGTTTGGGGATTGAAGAAAGTCTGAAAGTAGACCGACCGTAGTTTCTCAGCGCGCGCAGCATACAGTCGCGCGTCCTCTGCCTTGTCAGCTTGGCGCGCCAACTCAGCCATGTCGATCAAGGCGCGGTAAGCCAAGGCATTGGAATAAGCGTCCTGATGACCAAAGCCGATATCGTCCCACCAGTTGGCCGGGCGCACCGGAACGCCGGGGGCCCAGGAGCCGGAATTGCCGCTCATGGGGTATTCGATCAGCCCATTCCCATCGCGATCCATAGCGAGCATTTTCGCAGCCCAGTCTTTCAAGTGCGGATAGTTCGTCCGTAACCAAGCCTCGTCCTTGCTGCCGCGAAAATAGTCCGAAGCCGCGATCAGCAGCGAAGGATATGAGTCCAGGAAGTCGTACGGCACGTCGTGCTGGGCTCCTGCCAGGCCGTAGGCCTTCATCCCGCTCAGGTAGCGGTCCAGCGTGAGGCGGACCAGGTCCAAGGCGGTCACGCCCGGGGCCAGCGGTGGGGTGCGCACCGCCATGGAGGAGTACTCGTACAACGTGAAGGCGCAAGGGTCACTGGAGGCATGGTTGGCCAGCACGCGCAGACGGGGGTTCAATTGAAAGATATTGAGCCAGTCGCGCCGGAACCCGTCAAAACGCGGGTCGCGGGCAAGGTCTCGAGTCCCGGGATGAATCTCGGCAACTTCCAGCGTGTAGTCCACCTGGCGGGTCGCTGCGGTGGCAGCAGGGACGGTCACCTTAACAAAGTCATTGTCTCCCAGCGGTTCGTCATGCGGACCGCGATTCCGGTAGGCATCGTAGCCTAAAGCCTGGCCCTTGCCCGACGTGCCGGCAATGCGAAAGGTTCCGAGGTCGGGCAGGTGGAGAAGCGCCGGAAGCCGCACGCCGCCGTCTGAGTTGATAAGCCCCAACAAGGTGGCGTGGTTGACCCGAGAGTCGAAGTTCAAGGTTAGGGAGGGGGGAGGATTCCCTTCCGCGAAGCGCGAGCGCAGTTGAATCTGGCGAGGTGAGAACTCGAAGGTCCAGGCAGGCGGCGCGTCAGGTGGTTCTCCCGAGGAGCGGTACTCAAACCTGTTGCCCGCGCGCCGCAACTCGTAGGGCCGCTCCGCCTTGCCTGGCGGCCGAAGCGGGTTTACACTGAGCTTGTTCTTGCCCAGCGAATCCACTGCCAGAGCCACCAGGGCGGGTTGATCCGGAGCGACTTCTACGCGCAGGAAGGCGGACTGGTATTGGAGCCGGGTTTGAGCCGGCGTGACCACTCCGACGGCGAGGAGAAGAGCCGTCAACAGGAATGAGCGGGCCAGCCTTCTGTCTGCCGTAATCACGACGCGGTTAAGCCTGTGTCGGTCAAATCGATGGCACATGTTAGGCGTTGTACCCCAATCCGTTTCGTGGCGTCAAGGCATGATGGCGCTTAACGCGGAAACGATGAGAATCGGCTCCCCTCCTGAGCCAAGGAGGGGCTGGGGGTGGTTGGCGGACCGTGCTTTGCTACCCACCACCCCCTGCCCCCTCCTCCGGCTGAGGAGGGGAGCGATTTTCGACGCAGAGTCCATAAGTGGGTCATTTGTCGCAACGGCCGGTCTTGGGTAGCGACGCATTGCCCCACCGCCCTGCCAGGCAGTTGCTCCGGTCTCGTAAGTTCGAAACAAGTCCTTTATTTGGTTTGTTGTATAGGACCTCCGGGCAGCGGCAATTTGGTTCAAGGATTGCTCTGCGAAAATCAAACCGACTGGGAGAGGGAACGAACATGAATGAACACGGGTGGCAGGGGGCATTTCTGGATAAGTTCTCCCCGCAGGTACGAGAGAAGCTTCTGTCTTTCGCCGAGCCTTTTCGATTCAAGGCCGGGGAAGACATCATCGGTGAAGGCGACCACAGTGAGTATCTATACATCATCAAGAGCGGCCGCGTGGCCGTGGAGATGCGCATGCCACCCAAGGGACGGACCACGATCCGTACCGGCGAGGCTGGCGACATGATCAACTGGTCTGCCTTGGTTCAGCCCCACAGGGCCACCGCCTCGCTGCGAGCGGTTCAGGATACCGAGGCTTTGGGCATTAGAGGCGAACAGCTCATCGACGAGTGCCGTAAAGATTGTCAACTCGGATTCGAACTCTACCGCGCCCTGACGGAAGTGATTGCAGGCCGCCTGAACGCCACGCGCCTTCAATTCGTGAATATCTACTCGGCCGGCTAATCTCCCTCCGGCTTGCCCGGTATGTTAAGCCTAGCCAGCGAGGTGTAGGCGCTCGCTGGCGGTTGGCAACCTGCTGTCTCCGCCGCCAGTGGAGCGGGCACTCCTTCGCTGCGCTCAGGACTGGCTCTGTCCGCGTGTTGTGGCACGGCCATCTAGGCCGTGAATCGGCACGGGCAAAATGCCCGTGCCACAGCGGGCGGGACGCCCGCACTACGCCTCATGCGCGCACCCCCTCTGCCGCCCGTCCTTTGTTTTCAATGACTCCCTGGCTTTGTTCCGGCGATTTTGGGGTTTCTGGGGCGTTTTCCTCTGCCGGACTTTCTGTCCCAGCGTCCAGCCCCACGGCCTTACTCAGTTCCTGTGCCGCGCGGTCGTCCGCCTCACGCGCAGGGGCGGTTCGCGAAGCGCCCCCACCCCGGCGTGCG